>ENA-UPSB01000733-UPSB01000733.1-bioreactor-metagenome-genome-assembly--contig:-NODE-733-length-48607-cov-57.859388_pt1 | contig 48607 bp, 45 predicted proteins | sample MGYA00238182_ERZ773286 | MGnify/ENA primary metagenome ERZ773286 (study PRJEB29026, sample SAMN07631240) | bioreactor metagenome | isolation source: Switchgrass digestor | place: USA: Dartmouth...
AAATGCGATTGCTCAACTAACTCTGGAAAGAACCAATTTAAATCCGCTATTGACAGTTTGTACGAAATTTAGGTACTTAATTGTGCTTGCGTTATTCTTTTTTCTCCTAGAATTCGAGATAAATGTATTCTAATCACGGTGTATCCCCCTTTTCTACAGGAAAATTTTACATTAACATAACGCTTTTTTGCCAAAATTCTACGATAGGAGTAGCTATATTACGTCTAGGGTAGTATAATAGCCTTAAAAGGGGATGATGTTCATGCCAATATCTATCTCGCCCTTGAGTTTTAGCCGCAAAAGTCTTATAATAAAATAGAACATATGTTCGCATCTATTACATTATTAAATGGGTGAGGTGGAATTCATACATGTCAATAATAGAAGAAATCTTTGTGAAACAAATTGAAGCAGCGCGAAATGAAATGGCTTACGAGCAATGGTATAATCATATCTGTAACAAAATGATAGAAGTAAGAAAGCAATTATGTGCACAAGGCGAATTTGTCAAACAATTACTAGATCAATATGATTTACTTTGTCTGGATCTACATAGCAAGACTGAAGAGCTAATGTATGCTAAAGGTTTTAAGGATGGAATGAAGTGTAAAGATGAATTGGTGTCAATTTTGGTGTCAGATGATAAATAAGGGGTTTAGCACAAAATGCTAAACCCCTTGATATTAGTGGTGCCGAAGGTGGGAGTCGAACCCACACGGAGTTTTAGCTCCACCGGATTTTGAGTCCGGCGCGTCTGCCAATTCCACCACTTCGGCGAATCGTTGACTTTTGACAACAAATATAATAGCATATAAGACGTAATAATGCAATAGCCATTTTTGAATATTCTTCTAAAGGTGGTGTGCTGGTGAGCACGATGGAGCAAGTCGAAAGAGCAGTTTTGGTAGGGGTTATTGGATCTGACAGGGATGAGGAAAGCATGGAGGAACTGAAAGATCTGGCAGAAACGGCCGGGGCTTATGTCGTGGGGGTGGTTACTCAAAGGCGAAAGGGCATTGACAGTGCCCATTATATCGGCAAAGGCAAGCTGGAGGAATTGAAAGCGTTTATCGAGGCCAATCAGGTTGATGTTGTCATAGTAAATGATGAACTGAGCGGGTCCCAGATCAAAAATATTGAGGACATTTTGGGGGTAAAGATAGTCGATCGCACCTGCCTCATCCTCGATATTTTTGCCAGGCGGGCCAGGACGAAAGAGAGCAAGATGCAGGTGGAGCTGGCTCAGCTGAAATACAGGCTGCCGCGCCTTGTAGGATTGGGAGGGCAGCTCTCAAGGCTGGGCGGTGGTATAGGTACAAGGGGACCCGGCGAGACCAAGCTGGAAACCGATAGAAGGCATATACAGAACAGGATAAAGGCCATAGAGAAAAAGCTGGTAAAAATAGAACGACATAGAAACCTGTACCGCCAAAGGCGGGCCAAAAACATGGTGCCCGTGGTATCCATAGTGGGCTATACCAATGCCGGTAAATCGACTTTGTTCAATGCTCTTACCAAGGCCGAGAGTTATGTGGAGGATAAGCTTTTTGCTACCCTTGACACATCCGCGCGTAAGCTTATCCTGCCCTCGGGCACGCACGCCGTGCTGGTGGATACCGTAGGCTTTATAAGGGATCTTCCCCATGACCTGGTTGAAGGATTTAAATCTACTTTAGAGGAAGTGAAATATTCGGACCTCTTGCTCCATGTAATCGACATTACCTCTCCGGATATTGATGAGAAGATACGGGTGGTAGAAAAGGTATTATCGGAACTGGACGCCATAGATATACCGCGGATAGATGTATTCAACAAGATCGATCTCATCGAGGATAGCTCCATCGTCAATAATAAGCAGGGCATCTTTATCTCGGCCAAGGCCGGAATTGGATTGGACGCCTTAAAAGAGGCCGTCGAAAGGGAGCTAGCCGAGAAGCGCTAGCAGCGCCTTATCGCTTTGATTTACATGCAAAATTAGAGAGCGAATTACAGCTGCGTTTATAAGGGTTTATAAGATTGACCCATTGATATATATCCGATTGGAGTGGATCATAGGCAGTTTTTTTGATTTCGACCAAAAATGGAATTGGATCGGAGAATTTGAAACTATCCATCAATGGTGTCTGAACGATATTGGCGACGAAATTGGCGGTTTGTCTGCTTGACGAACCGCTATATTGTTATGTAATAAATTTTTAAAAAAATAATTTCTTATTAGTCACCTTTTTGTTATATATCCCATAGTATATATTAGAACAAATAAATAACGTGCTTTTGCAGGTAAACAGTGGGGAGCCAATAAACAATATATTTATTTGGTAGATTTATGGTGCAAAGAGTTAATGGTTTACCGGTAAGCAAAAAAAATATAATAAGGAGGTAATGTTCGCCATGTTAGATATCGATTTCAATGAACTGAAAGCCAAATTGAAGGCCGAGCTTGAAGCCGAGTTAAAAGCTGCTATAAAGTCCGAGCTTGAGGGAGAACAAGAGCTTGAAATGCAAGAAGAAGAGCACAACAACCAGAAGCAGTATAACAAGCAGATTAACTACAACATCCTGACGCAGAAGCAATACCAGGGACAGAGCGCTGCTACCGACACCGATGTAGAAACTGAAAGCGAAGCTGAAGCCCAGGCAAAGAGCAAAAACAAAGCAAAATCTGAGAGCGATGCAAAATCGGAAAGCGAAGCAAAGGTTGACACCGACAAAAAAGGAAAATACTTTGGTTAATGTAATTTGAGGTGGGGAATTTTCCCCACCTTATACATATTAGCTGCATAAAATGAAAAGTAGGGAGGGTTAGCTATGGAATTACAGGAAAGGATAGTTGAGGGGAAAATTGATATGGAAAAGGCTAAAAAACCCGATACAATGGAAAGCAAAAGCGTCCAGTATAATTATCAGGACCTGGATCAGGAGCAAAAAGTTGATGTAAATCCGCAGCAGACAAATGCGCAGAATATTTACATTTACGTAAACAGCGCTAATGGCAATCTTGCTGCAAAGTTGACAGGAGTTACTTATATTGAATACGGCAAAAAGGTTGCTCCCAATACGAAGATACGCCTGTTTTTTGGCCAGGAGAGCCTAACGCCGGTATACGAGACCAATTCTGATAGCAATGGTAACTTTGTTATCGAAGATTTACCGCCCGGTTACTACATTTTGTCTGCTGAATTTGGTGAATTGGAATATAATTCACACTTTATTAAAATTCTTCCCGCCCAAACAATCCATGTATCGGTATTGTTGAAATGATACCATGCTTACCTTTTATATGCCGTATTGACCCAGGCAAGTGCGAGGCATATAATTGATTTATCGAGACATGTAAAGAAAGAGGGGGGTATATGAGAATTAATAAAAAGATATTGCTGGCCTTTGTGGTTTTGTTTCTGTGTTCTCTGGTTGGATGCATTCCCGGGGATGGAACCCATACGCCGGACAGGCCTGCAGGATTTTTCTGGGGAATCTGGCACGGCTGGGTTGCGCCCCTGTCATTGATAGTAGGTTTTTTTGATAGAAACATCAGGATCTATGAGGTACACAATAGCGGCTGGTTCTACGACCTGGGATTTTATATCGCCGTGATAAGCGGGTTTGGTGGCATATCCTTTTTTAGAAAGAAAAAGAAATGATAGAGGAATAAGCCATACACATCACAGCAGCAAAAATACAGTTCAAAGAAGTGATCCCAATTTGGTGTTCGAATGCTTTTCTAAGGAGGAAAATTTCGGTGAACGCGGTAGAAAAACATACATTCAACCAAGAATTGATGTCGCTAGCGGTTCCATTTGCGCTGCAGAACCTGTTGCATGCGCTGGTCGGTGCGACAGATGCTCTGATGCTTGGCAGGCTGAACCAGGAGTCCATTGCAGCGGTATCGCTTGCAAACCAGATTTCATTTATCATGTCCCTCTTTACGGGGGCCATAATCGGAGCGGCAGGCGTCTTGATCGCTCAATACTGGGGTAAGCGTGATTATACCGGTGCCAAACGTTTTATGAGCATTGCCATAAGAAATGTGTTTTTCATCACTCTTGTCTTTTTCCTGCTTGCCTTTTTGATACCCGAAAAGTTAATGTTCATTTTCACGAAGGAATCCGAACTTATTGAAATCGGTGCTGAATATTTGAAAATCGTAAGCTTCTCTTACGTTTTGGCCGGTGTCGCGCAATGCTACCTGATGATGATGAGGGTATGCGGACGTCAGAAGTTGAGCGTGTGGATCGCCGCTGTAACGGTGATCGTCGATATGGTAGTGGATTTCTTCTTGATTTACGGTTTTGGAGGAATCCCGGCACTGGGTGCCAACGGAGCGGCATACTCTACAATTGCTGTGGAAGTAATTGCGTTGACCTGGTGTCTAATTGACTCTTATCGAAAAGACCATATCCATCCGGACAGGGAAAGTATGTTTTTCTTCTCAAAAATATTTGAAGTTGACATATTGAAAATAGCTGCCTCCATGCTTGCCAGTAGCCTATCCTGGGGGTTGAGTATATCTGTTCAATCTCTTATCATGGGGCACCTTGGTACTGATGCTACGGCTGCCGCCTCCGTAACCGGTGTAGCGCTGCAGCTGATGCAATGCGTTGGCCACGGCCTATCCGGCGGTGCCGGTATTATGATCGGCCGGCTTCTGGGACAGAATTTTCTGGATAAGGCAAAGCAATACGGGCGCCAATTCTGGACCGTTTCTACATGGTGCGGTATCTTAAACGTGGGGATTTTATGCGTTATAGGGCCCTTGGTATTGAAGTTTTACGTGCTGGAGCCCCTTGCCAAGTCTTATTTGGTACAAATGCTGATATTCAGCGCATTTTATATGTTTGCCTTTTCCTATAATGCCATCATCACTTGCGGCGTTTTCCCTGCGGGGGGAGATGCCAAATATGATGCAATCAGTGTATTTTTCGCCACCTGGTGCTTTGCGCTGCCGCTGGCGTTGCTTGGCTGTTTTGTGTTCCGCTGGCCGGTCATGGCGGTATATATAATCATGCGTTTGGATGAGATCGTAAAGGTACCGTTCATCTATCCGAGATACAAGAAATATATATGGGTAAAAAATCTAACCAGAGAGCAGACGGCCGCAGTTTCAGCAGGACTATAGATACTGGTTTGAAGTTCGTGTAAAAAGCGAAATAGCCTGATTGAGAAAGGAGCAAAATAAAATGGACATCATCAATACGGCCTCAAATGCAAATACCCTTAAATTGTGGTACCGTCAACCTGCAGGGGAATGGGTAGAAGCTCTTCCGCTCGGCAATGGCCGCATGGGCGGAATGTTTTTCGGCGGCGTACCCCGGGAGCGGATCCAGCTTAACGAGGATACCATGTGGTCGGGAAGCCCCAGGGATACAAATAACTATGACGCCATAAATTACCTGGAACGGGTGAGGCGGCTCATATTCGAGGGGCGTTATACGGAAGCGCAAAAGATAATTGAAGAGAAGATGCTGGGGCCGTGGAATGAGTCCTATCAGCCCCTGGCCGACCTGTACATAGCTATTGAGCATGAAGGGGCCGTTACCGATTACAAGAGGGAGCTTGACCTCGATACCGCTGTGGCAAGGGTTGAGTACAGGGTAGGAGATGCCATCTATACAAGGGAAGCCTTTATAAGCGCTGTCGATCAGGTGCTGGTGATGCGCCTAGCATCCAGCAAGCCCGGCGGTATGACCCTACGTGCCATGCTGGAGACCGTGCATCCCCATTCCTTTTGGCGAGCCGGGGACAACCATGTGGTTTTACGGGGCAGGGCTCCCAGCCATGTGGAACCCAACTATGTTAGCAGCGATAACCCGGTCATATATGAAGAAGGAAGGGGAATGGAATTCGAGTGCAGGATGGCCGTTATAGCCGATGGCTTTGTGTCTAGGGATAAGAGCTCAAAAGCCGACGATGAGACGATTGGTTCGGGTAATGAGACGGCTGGTCCGGGTAATTTAGACGTGCATGGAGGCGTTATAAATGCCCGTGATACCGATACTGATAATGGTAAGGACAATGTAAGTATCAATGGCATAAGTAGTGTAAGTATGCGTGTCGATGGCATGGGCGGTGTAAGTACGCGCGACGATGGCATAAGGGTAGAAGGGGCAAGCGAAATTATTATTGTCCTGTCCGCTGCCACCAGTTTCAACGGATACGATAAGGATCCAGCGCTTGAGGGTAAGGACTGTTCCGAATTGTGCAAGCGCATGCTTTCGGCCGCGCTGAAGAAGTCGTACCGTGAACTGCTGGAAGACCACGTGCGCGATTATCAGGCCATCTTTAAGCGGGTGGACCTGTACCTTGGAACATCGGAAACTGTAAACCTTCCTACCGATGAGCGGCTAAGGGCCTTGCAGTCAGGGGCGGATGACCCGCAGCTTGTAGCCCTGTACTTCCAGTACGGCAGATACCTTCTTATTTCCAACTCTAGGCCAGGTACCCAGCCTGCCAATCTCCAGGGCATATGGAACCAGGAGGTAAGGCCACCGTGGAGCAGCAACTGGACGGTGAACATCAATACTCAGATGAATTACTGGCCGGCCGAGGTGTGCAACATGGCAGAATGCCATGAACCGCTGTTCGACATGATCGACCAGCTCAGGATAAACGGTCGGAAAACGGCGCAAATCCATTATGGCTGCAGGGGCTGGACTGCCCACCACAATGTGGATTTATGGCGTACCACCACGCCTGCCGGGGGTTCGGCCAGCTGGGCTTTCTGGCCCATGGCGGGAGGATGGCTTTGCAGGCATCTCTGGGAGCATTACGAGTTTAGCCAGGATGAGGAGTTTCTGGCATCCAGGGCATATCCCGCCATGAAGGAGGCGGCTCTTTTCTGCCTGGATTGGCTGGTGGAGGATGGAAATGGCAATCTCGTCACCTGCCCATCCACTTCCCCCGAAAACGTGTTTATAACCCCTGAAGGGGAGAGGTGTGCCGTCAGCATGGCCTCAACCATGGACATGTCCATCATATGGGAGCTGTTTACCCACTGCATACAGGCTTCCCAAATATTACGCATTGATGAGGATTTCAGGCAGCAGCTCGAGCGGGCCAGGGAGAGGCTTTATAAGCCGCGTATCGGGCGTTTTGGGCAGCTGCAGGAGTGGTTTGCTGACTTTGACGAGCATGAACCGGGCCACAGGCATGTATCGCATTTATACGGCCTGTACCCCGGCCACCAGTTTACCCTTCAAAATGAGCCGCACCTGGTTGAAGCCTGCAGGAAATCCCTCGAAAGGCGGCTGCAGCACGGCGGTGGCCATACCGGCTGGAGCTGCGCCTGGCTTATCAATCTCTGGGCCCGCTTCAGGGAAGCGGAGCAGGCATACAGGTACGTGCAGGTTTTGCTCAAGCGTTCTACATATCCCAACCTGTTTGATGCCCATCCGCCTTTTCAGATAGACGGTAATTTTGGCGGCACCGCCGGCATTGCCGAGATGCTTCTGCAAAGCCATGCTGGCGAGATCCACCTGCTGCCGGCGCTACCGCGGGCGTGGAAGACGGGGTATGTAAAAGGGCTGAGGGCCAGGGGGGGCTTTGAGGTCGATATGGAATGGGAAAAGGGCAGGCTGACAAAGGCGCTCATCCGTTCCTCGGCAGGAAGGCGTTGCAGGGTTCGCACCTCCCTCCCCGTCGAAGTAGAGCACGGCGGGAAGCCTTATCCGGCATTCAGGCTTGAACCGGGAGTGGTGGAGTTTAGTACCGAAAGAGGTGAATGTTATCATCTGTACCCCTTCGAGATGGAAAACGCGTAAAGCCACCGTAAAAGCTATGATTTCGACTTTTGTTTTAATTGGCTTGTTTGGCTTTCTATATTGTGAAAACAATTTTATCGTTGTGACTCGCATAGCCGTTGAATCGGAGAGGCTGCCCGATGCCTTTGATGGATATAGAATAGTTCATCTATCGGACCTGCATAACAAAGAATTCGGCAGGGATCAGCAGCATCTGGTAGCGATAATTGAAGGCCAAAAGCCCGATTTAATAGCCATTACGGGGGATATAATTGACAGCAGGCGCTACAATACCGAGCCGGTTTTGGAATTGGTTAGGCGGTGTACGCAAATTGCCCCCACTTATTTTGTCACGGGCAACCATGAATGGAGGTTAAAAAAATTAGAGGTGCTAAAAGAGCTGTTGGAAGAGAACGGCGTTCACATATTGCAAGATGCGTATGCCGCTATAACGAAGGGCGAAGATGAGATTTATGTTGTGGGGATAGACGACCCTGCATCGGAAAATCCGGCGTATTATGCAGGTGCATCGACAGCTGAAAGGAAGATCATAAAGGCTTTAGAGGGAATTGAAAAGACCGGTGCTTTCAAAATACTGCTAGCCCATAGGCCGGAGATGTTTTCTCTCTACAGCAGTTACCAATTTGATGTTATCCTATCCGGACATGCTCACGGTGGGCAGGTGAGGCTTCCTTTTATAGGAGGGTTGGTTGCCCCGGGTCAGGGGTTGTTTCCGAAGTATACGGCAGGGAAATACGAAAAAGGGGATAGCGTTATGATCGTTAGCCGGGGGCTGGGGAATAGCATCTTTCCCCAAAGGCTCTTCAACCGGCCCGAAGTGGTCGTCATCACGCTAAAAAAGGCATAAAGTATTTTAAAGAGAAGGAACGAATAACCCGAACAGAATAAGAGAGTTCGTTAAGTATTAGAATAAAAGCAGAATGTTTTTAACCAAAGATGTATTAGCTGCATGGGTATTTGATCATTGATTTAACAAAGCGGGGGAGCGCGAGGGCGTAGCGATCCCCCTCAATTTATTGAAGGGAGGAAAGCTATCAAAATTATGGGTGTGGGTGAGGTGATATAAGGGGGTAGCGTTGTCCTCAAGAAGGATTGGACAACTGAATCCTGGCATAGCCCGGTGGAAATGAGCACTTGACAAAAGACTCGATGTGTCTATATAATAAGAGTCGATTGCTGATGGGGTGATGAAATTGGTTATTGACGTATCGGATATTTTAAAGCAAAAAGGTTCCTCGAAAGAGTTTAGAGGGAGCCAGCCCCTGGAAGATATCACATATCAGGGAGAGAGGATAGGCCTGTTGGGCCCGGTTGATGTAGCGGGCCGCATAACCAATACCGGCAAGTTGCTGGTGCTTGATGCCGATGCGGTAGCCAAGGTATCGCTGCAATGCAGTAAGTGCACCAAACGCTATGAGAAAGAATTGAAGTTTAACTTTACCGTCAGATTGAGCAAGATAGGCGACCCAGAGGATCCGGACGTCTTTCTTTATGAAGGCGAGGAAGTGGAGCTGAAGGATATAATCCTGGAATTCCTGCTGCTTGAGCTGCCCATGCGCGGGCAATGCAGAGAGGACTGCAAGGGATTATGTCCATATTGTGGTTGTGATTTAAATGTAGAGCAGTGTCAATGTCAAGAAAAGGTGGAGTACCAGGAAGAACACGCGGTGGATCCGCGCCTTCTGGCTCTGAAAAAAGCACTATCTGGCAATGGTGAGGAGGTGTAGGAATGATTGGACCCAAGAGAAAGACTTCCAAGGCAAGAAGGGACAAAAGGAGGGCAAATTGGAAGGTTACATTGCCCAGCATTGTGAGGTGTCCACAGTGCGGAGAACCCAAGCTCTCTCACAGGGCTTGCAGAAATTGTGGCTATTACAAGCGCAGACAGGTTATCGACGTGAAAGAAGGATCTGCCCAGAGATAAGGGCAGTTCTTCTATTTTTGGAGGCTGCCTTGGGGTGTTGCTATTTTTATGGTACAGGGTAACCATTTTATGCTATAATATCCTAGGATGTTCAAAAGGTAGTAATGATTAGGAGGGATACGAGTGAAGGCTTTGAGGAACCGAAGCGAGATCGATGAGAGGTATAAATGGAGGCTGGAGGACATATACGAGGACGAGCAGCTTTGGGAGCAAGACTATCAGGACACAAAGCGTCTGCTTCAGGAGATTGAAGGCTACAAAGGCAGGATAAATACGGCCGAAAATCTGCTTAAGGTTCTCAAGTTAAGCGATCAAATAGGCATGAAGCTGGAAAAGATATTTGTGTATGCCCGGATGCGGAGGGACGAGGATAACGCTAATACCAAGTATCAGGCTCTGGCCGATAGGGCCATGCGTTTGAGCATCGAAGCGTCCAGCGCTACATCCTTTATAGTGCCTGAGATTTTATCCATAGACGAGGCCGAATTAAGGGGCATGATCGACGAACTGGCGGAGCTTAAAATTTACCGGCAGTATCTTGACAACCTGCTAAGGTACAAACCGCATGTTCTTTCGGCGGAAGAGGAAAGAATACTGGCCGAGACGCAGACTATGGCTCAATCGATATCCGATATTTACACCATGTTAAACGATGCCGATCTGAGGTTCCCATCTATCAAGGATGAGCAGGGCAATGAGGTGGAGCTGACCCACGGCAACTTCATAGGCTTTATGCAGAGTACCAACAGGGATGTAAGGCAGTCGGCATTCAACGCCATGTACGACACTTACAAGAAATACATAAATACATTCGCTGCCACAATGGCGGGCAACGTCAAAAAAGATGTCTTTTATGCCAGCATGAGGAAATATGGCTCATCCTTGGAAGCTTCCCTGTTTGATGACAAAGTGGATGTGACCGTGTATAACAACCTCATAGACACCATTCACAAGAGGCTGGGTGCCCTGCACAGGTATGTGGGTATAAAGAAGAAGCTCCTGGGACTCAATGAGATGCACATGTACGACCTTTATGTCCCCCTGATACAGGAGTATGACAAGGAGTTTACGTATGAAGAAGCGCTGGATCTGGTGCTGGAAGGCTTAAAGCCCATGGGGGATGAGTACATTGGCCTCTTAAAAGAGGGTTTCTCTTCGCGGTGGATTGACGTTTATGAAAATAGGGGCAAAACATCCGGGGCTTATTCGTGGGGAGCATACGGAGTGCACCCCTACGTGCTTCTCAACTTCCAGGGCAAGCTGAACGATGTATTCACCATTGCCCATGAGATGGGACACGCCCTCCACACGTACTATTCAAATTCGGCCCAGCCTTACGTGTATGCCGATTACAGGATCATCCTGGCCGAGGTTGCCTCAACATGCAACGAAGCCATATTGATTGACTATCTTTTGAAGAATACCAGCGATGAGAAGGAAAGGCTGTACCTGCTGAACCACTTCCTTGAGGAATTCAGAACCACCGTGTTCAGGCAGGTGATGTTCGCTGAGTTTGAAAAGATAACGCACGAGATGGCAGAGAGGGGCGAGGCCCTCACAGCCGAAGCCTTAAGCAAGAAATATTATGAGCTCAATAAGCTGTATTACGGCGATGATATAGTGGTGGATGAGGGGATAAGCTACGAATGGGCCAGAATCCCTCATTTCTACAGGAGCTTTTACGTATACAAATATGCCACCGGTTTTTCGGCCGCAATAGCCATCTCGCAGATGATAATGAATGAAGGTAGTGCCGCGGTCGAGAGGTATAAGGAATTCCTAAAGAGCGGAAGCTCGGATTACCCGCTAAATATCTTGAAAAAAGCGGGTGTTGACCTAACGGTTCCGAAGCCTATCGATGATGCGCTGGACGTATTTGAAAAGCTGCTCGATGAGTTTGAAAGGTGATATGCCAAAGTTAGGAAAGGATGTGGGGCAGTAAAATTTACTGCCCCTTAAGTTTTTTTGGGAAAATTTTAATAAATGGTTTAATAGCCCTTGCATTCCGGCGAAAAATTTTGTATACTACCTTTAGTACCTGGTATTAATAGTAACTGATGAGCATAGAATATACCACGAGGTGAATGATGAATGGCGCGGCTTACTCTACCTAAAAAGGCCAGGCAAAAGGCGCTGCTGGAGCGCCTTAAAGCTGATCCGTTTTTGACTGACGAGGAGCTCAGCGATATATTCCATGTCAGCGTGCAGACCATTCGCTTAGACAGGCTCGAGCTCGGAATCCCCGAGCTACGCGAGAGGATCAAAAGCGTTGCCGAGCGAAATTACGAGAAGATTCGCGCCATCGGCGGTCCGGAGATCGTGGGAGAGCTCATTGAGCTGGAGCTTGGTAAAAGCGGTATTTCCATTCTTACCCCCACCGAGGACATGGTGTTTCAAAAGACCAAAATAGTGCGTGGACACTATATCTATGCCCAGGCCGAGTCTTTGGCCATTGCGGTCATCGATGCCAGGGTGGCCCTGATAGGGGTGGCCAATATAAAGTACAAGATTCCGGTTTATCTGGGCGATAAGCTGGTAGCCAAGGCCGAAGTGGTAAGGCGCAGGGGGAACAAGTATTTCGTGTGGGTAAAGACGAAGGTAAACTATCAGGAAGCCTTCAGAGGAAAATTTATACTGGTCTCAATGGAGGATGGACAATAGGAATCTAGCGGGAGGGTTTGTGTCGTGAAAATAATCGTGGATGCTATGGGTGGAGACAATGCTCCGGGTGAAATTGTACAGGGTTGCATAGATGCGGCACACGAGTATGACGTCTCCATTACCCTGGTCGGGAAAGAGGATGTCGTATGGGACGAATTGAAGAAGAGGGGTGCGCCGGAGGGCAAGTTTACGGTAATCCATGCCTCTGAGGTCATACAGGCCGATGACGCGCCCGTGGCTGCCATAAGGGGGAAGAAGGATTCATCCATGGTAAGGGGCTTCGAATTTCTCAAACAGGACCCCGCAGCCGTATTTGTTTCGGCGGGCAACACGGGGGCATTGATGGCCGGTGCCCTCCTCATAGTGGGCAGGATAAGGGGGATTGACCGCCCGGCACTTGCGCCCATGATCCCCAATTTGAAGAGGGGTACGCTGCTCATAGATGCGGGGGCCAATGCTGAGTGCAAGCCGAAAAACTTGGTGCAGTTTGCCGTGATGGGCTCCATATACATGGAGAAGGTCATGGGATATAAAAACCCTGCCGTGGGACTCGTCAACATAGGGCAAGAAGAGGGCAAGGGCAACGATCTGACCAAAGAGGCTTACAAGCTTCTCAAAGCCGAGAAGTCCATCAATTTCGTAGGCAACGTCGAGCCGCGGGATATGCTGGAAGGCGTGGTGGATGTTCTGGTGTGCGACGGGTTTGTGGGCAACGTCATGCTGAAACTAATCGAAGGCGTAGCCATGGGTTTGTTTCGAATGATAAAGGAAGAGCTGACCAAAAATGCCGTCGCCAAGATGGGGGCCATGCTCGTCAAACCCGGGTTTAAGAGGATCAAAAGCAGGATGGATTATACGGAGCACGGAGGAGCCCCGCTGCTTGGCGTAAAAGGCGGCGTCATAAAGGCCCATGGCAGCTCCGATGCGACGGCCATTAAAAATGCTATACGCCAGGCCATGCTGTTTGCTCAAAACAATGTACTGGAAACAATTACCGATTACGTGAGATCGTCTGAGGAGGTCTAGTATGGCAGGATTATTCCACGGCGGCATAATCGCCACCGGAAGCTATGTGCCCGAAAAGGTCATAACAAACCACGACCTTGAGAGGATAGTCGACACCTCTGATGAATGGATTGTAACCAGGACGGGCATCCGGGAGAGGCGCATCGCAGATTCCAATACCGCCACTTCTGACCTGGCCACCATGGCTGCCCGGAGGGCCCTTGAAAGCGCACGCCTCACGCCGCAGGATATAGATATGATCGTAGTTGCAACCGTCACCCCCGACATGCACTTCCCTTCAACCGCCTGTTTGGTACAGAGGAATATAGGTGCCACAAATGCCTCTGCTTTTGACCTTGAGGCGGCCTGTTCGGGGTTTTTATACGGCATAATAGTGGCCAATCAGTTCGTAGCCACCGGCCTTTGCCGAAATGTGATGGTGATCGGTGCAGAGTGCTTGAGCAAGTTTGTCAACTGGAAGGACCGCAACACCTGCGTTCTCTTTGGCGATGGAGCGGGGGCGGTTATAGTGAGCCGGGTTGGGGAAGGGTACGGCTTTTTATCACAGGTTCTCGGGGCCGATGGCAGCGGAGCAGACCTGCTCATGCTGGAGGCCGGGGGCTCCAGAAAGCCGCCGTCTTTCGAGACGGTTGAAAGGGAACTACACTACATCTATATGGAGGGAAGCGAGGTCTTCAAGTTTGCTGTGCGGATCATGGCTGCCATGGCAGAGGAGGCGGTACAGAGAGCCGGGCTTACAAAGGAGCAGGTGGATTTCTTGATCCCGCATCAAGCCAATATAAGGATCATAGAGGCGGCCAGGAAGAGGCTTGAGCTTCCAGAGGATAAGGTATACGTCAACCTTGACCGTTACGGCAACATGTCTGCCGCTTCCATACCGGTTGCTCTAGACGAGGCGATAAGGCTGGGACGCATCAAAAAGGGCGATAACATAGTCATGGTGGGATTTGGCGGCGGGCTAACCTGGGGTGCCTGTGCCATGAAGTGGGCGGTGTAATCCAACAGCCCACAACGCAGTGACGCCGGAGATGGCGGATTTGGGCGGCGATATCTTTTAAAAGATACGCCTTGATGCAAAACGCGGCGGGTTAGGCTCATAAAGTTAAGGCTTATAGTTAAGGCTTATGGAAACCGCATAGATGTCAACGTTGGAAAGGAGGAAAGAGCACATTCCCATCCATCTTGATGAAGATGGGGTCTACTGTGCTCGGATGCGATGAATAACAAAATCGCCTTTATATTCCCCGGCCAGGGAGCGCAGTATGTGGGCATGGGGAAGGAGCTGTACGACAACTATGCTGAGGCCAGGGAGCTGTTTGACAGGGCCGATGGGATACTGGGCAGGGGCATTAAAGAATTATGCTTTGAAGGGCCCGAGGATGAGCTGAAAAAGACCGAGAACACGCAGCCGGCCATCCTCCTGGTGAGCATAGCTGCCATGAGGGTGCTCAGTAGATACGGCGTTTACCCCGATATGGCAGCAGGGCTCAGCTTGGGGGAATACAGCGCTCTGGTGGCGGCCAACTCCATTACATTTGAAGATGCCCTCCCACTGGTCATGAAAAGGGGGCGGTTAATGCAGCAGGCGGTGCCCCTGGGCCAGGGTACCATGGCTGCCGTGCTTGGACTTGAGCGCCAAAAGGTGGAGGAGTGCTGCAGGCTGGCTTCGGACGCGGGAGTTGTGGAGCCAGCAAATTACAATTGCCCCGGCCAGATAGTCATATCGGGCCATATAACTGCAGTTGAAAAAGCCTGTGCCATAGCAAAGGAGATGGGGGCCAGGCGGACCGTGCCTTTGACGGTAAGCGCGCCCTTTCACTGCTCGCTGCTGAAGCCCGCAGGCCAGGCCCTCCAAAAAGAGCTTGAGGGGATTTGCATTAAGGACCCGCAGATCCCGGTGATTTCCAACGTAGAGGCCCTTCCCGTGCGCGATGCAGAGCATATACGCAAGCTGCTGGTTCAGCAGGTGAGCAGCTCCGTAAGGTGGGAGGACAGCGTTGAATACATGATAAGCCAGGGGGTAGAGGTATTCATCGAGGTAGGGCCGGGCAAAGCCCTGAACGGCTTTTTGAAAAAGATCTCTCCAAAGGTTAAGGGATACAATGTGGAAGACGTAAAGTCGCTGGAAGCTACCCTGAAAGAGCTGGGGGGTATGATGTGATGGAGCTAAAGGGGAAAAAGGCCCTTGTCACGGGTGCATCGCGGGGCATCGGCAGGGCTATTGCCATATACCTGGCAGAACTGGGGGCCCAGGTGGCAGTAAATTATTCAAACTCCGAGCAGCGAGCCCTTGAAGTGGTGGAAGCCATAAAGGAAAAGGGCGGTAGGGCTATAGCGGTTAAGGCCGATGTGTCAAATCCCGGGGAAGTAGAGGCCATGTTTGAGAGGGTGCTGGAAGAATTCGGGGGCCTCGATATACTGGTCAACAATGCGGGGATCACCCGCGACGGCCTGCTCATCAGGATGAAGCAGGAGGACTGGGATGCGGTGCTGGACACCAACCTGAAAGGGGTGTATAACTGCTCCAAGGCGGCTGCGAAGATTATGATAAAAAAGCGCAGGGGCAAGATAATAAACATATCCTCCGTGGTGGGGGTGGCCGGCAATGCGGGGCAGGCCAATTATGCTGCCGCAAAAGCGGGAGTCATAGGCTTTTCCAAGGCGATAGCCAGGGAGCTGGCTCCCCGCAACATTCAGGTGAACGTGGTGGCCCCGGGATTTATAGAGACCGATATGACAGCCGCACTGCCCGAGCAGGTAAGGCAGGAGATGCTCAAACAGATTCCTCTGGGCAGGTACGGGGACCCCATGGACGTGGCCTATGTGGTGGGCTTTTTGGCGTCCGATAAAAGCCGGTATATAACCGGGCAGGTAATTCATGTTGACGGTGGAATGATAATGTAATATGATTTGTATTAAAGCAATCATAAATATTTATCGAATAAGGTGGTTGCTTACATGTGCACAACGTGAAGCAGCACCGCAGGTTGAATTAAAGGATGAAGCATTTGGAACAGTAAAAACGGCAAAGATATCGAAACTTGAAGGGAGGTGAAAAGGATGATTTTTGAGAAAATCAGGGATATAATCGTTGAGCAGCTGGGTGTTGATGCCGAGGAGGTTACCCTGGAGTCCAAGTTCATCGATGATTTGGGAGCAGATTCCCTGGACATCGTTGAGCTCATCATGGCTTTGGAAGAGGAGTTTGACATGGAAATCCCCGATGAGGATGCGGAAAAGATCTCCACGGTGGGGGATGTGGTGGAGTACATTAAGGCTCATTCAAAATAATAGCATAAAAGCGGGTTCCCCACATAAAGGGGAACCCCATTTAGTATTGAGATTTTTCGGACTCATTCTTTTCATTGTTATTATGGTGATATGCGGGGGCTTTTACTGGTCTTGTATCATCGGTACGGGGTAAGGCTTTAAAGGAATATCTTGGAGGATGTTCCGGGATGGAGCTGAATTGATCATATATGCCATTTGTACATGATAGAGTGATGCACAGGGTAAAGTTCTGCATAGGATGAAGTTCGGGAAGCCTTATCCGGTTGGCAAAGCCTTATCCGGTTGGCAAAGCCTTATCCGATGGTAATTGACGGCATTGAATGCTGAAAATCCTTAAGTTTGTTCATATGAGCTGGACGACTCACCAGTTGCGGTGAGATGATATATACGAGAATGGCAAATATGCTGCAAGTTTCGAGGAGGTATGTTTGTGAAAAGAGTTGTCGTAACCGGTTTGGGGGTTATCTCTCCGGTAGGAAATACTGTGGATGATTTCTGGTCAGCGCTTTGCAATGGTCAAAGCGGAGTGGACAGGATCACCGAATTTGACGTAAGCGAGTTTTCAACCCAGATAGCCGCTACCGTTAAGGATTTTAAACCCGAAAACTACATGGACAAAAAAGAGGCAAGGCGAATGGACAGGTTTACGCAGTTTGCGGTGGCAGCGGCTTTCATGGCCATACGGGATGCACAGCTCAATTTGGATAAAATCGACAAGGAACGATTTGGGATCATACTCGGTACCGGTATAGGTGGTATCCAGACCCTGGAGGAACAGTTCGAGGTGCTGATGAAAAAGGGGCCTGCCAGGATAAGCCCCTTCCTGGTACCCATGATGATTGCCAATATGGCAGCCGGACAGCTGGCCATCATGGTAGGGGCCAAGGGCGTTAACTCTACCATGGTAACCGCCTGTGCGTCGGGAACCCATGCCATAGGCGAGGCCTTCAATGCCATACGCTATGGCCAGGCCGATGTGGTGATTACGGGAGGCTGCGAAGCGCCCATCACCAGAATCGCTTTGGCTGGCTTCTGTTCCATGAAGGCCATGTCCACAAGAAACGACGATCCCAAGGCTGCCTGCCGCCCCTTTGACATGGACAGGGACGGGTTTGTTATGGGCGAAGGTGCGGGGATCTTGATTTTGGAGAGCCTGGAGCACGCCCAGAAGCGGGGAGCCCCGATCCTGGCCGAGGTGGTAGGGTACGGTTCAACGGACGATGCCTACCATATAACCGCTCCGGCGCCCGAAGGCGAGGGGGCAGCCAGGGCCATGAAGCTGACGCTGGAATGTGCCGGGGTAGCGCCCGAAGCAGTGAACTATATAAACGCCCATGGAACTTCGACGCCATACAACGATAAATTTGAGACCATGGCCATAAAGCAGGTGTTTGGCCAGCACGCTTACAAACTGGCGGTGAGCTCCACCAAGTCCATGACGGGCCATCTACTGGGAGCGGCAGGTGGAGTTGAGGCGGTGGCCCTGGTCAAATCCATCGTTCATCAGTTTGTGCCGCCCACCATCAACTACACCACTCCCGATCCAGACTGCGACCTAGATTATGTGCCCAATCAGGGAAGGCCATGGGAGATAGAGTATGCCATGTCAAATTCGTTCGGGTTTGGCGGGCATAACGCCTGCATACTGATGAAGAGGTATAGGGAATGAATAAAATAGGTTTCCATTCACCCATTGAATAGAGCCCTCCGGCTCTATTTTTTTTGCTTGACAAACTATTGGCTGACAATATAATCTAGCATAGGGATGGAATGGATTTTCTATGGCTTTTTATATAGCATTTGAAAGGGGAAAGGTATGTTGTCCCACGACAGGGAACGCCAGTTGAAAGAGTTTGAGAATAGTTTGGGGTATCAATTCCATAACATACAATTGCTCGACATAGCGTTGACCCACAGCTCCTATGCCAATGAGCGGCATGGAAACTTCCGGCACAACGAGAGGCTGGAATTTCTGGGCGATTCGGTTTTGGGTCTGGTGATAAGCGAGTACCTGTATACCAATTTTCCGGAGCTGGCTGAGGGCAGCCTGGCCAAGATAAAGTCCCTGGTGGTGTCGGAGTTCTGCCTGGCAAAAGCCGCCAGGCGGATCGGGTTGGGGCAGCTTATGCTACTCGGTAAAGGGGAGGAGCACACGGGCGGACGGGATAGAGATTCCATCCTGGCGGACGCTTTTGAATCGGTTATAGCCGCCATATTTTTAGATGGCGGGCTGGACCAGGCTAGAAAATTTGTGCTTGAAAACCTATCGCAGTCCATTTATGATGCGCTAAACGGCAGGGGGATCAGGGATTACAAGACCGACCTGCAGGAAGTATTGCAGAGGGATTCGGATAAAGCCATCGAATACAGGATCGTAGGGGATTCGGGGCCTGCCCACCAGAAGGTATTCATCGCCCAGGTATACCACGGTGACAAGCTGCTGGGCGAAGGCGTGGGCAGGAGTAAGAAGGAAGCCGAGCAGCATGCCGCCCAAAAAGCTTTAGAGGATATGGGAAAATAAAGAGGTGTGAGGTTTGCATCTAAAACGTTTGGAGATATACGGTTTTAAATCCTTTGCCGACAGGGTTTATATAGAGTTTGATAGGGGCATAACGGCCATCGTGGGCCCCAACGGCAGCGGTAAGAGCAACATAGCCGATGCCATACGCTGGGTCTTGGGCGAGCAGAGCGCCAAGTCACTGCGCGGCGGCAAAATGGAGGATGTGATATTTTCGGGGGCCCAGAACAGGAAGCCCTTGGGGTTTGCGGAGGTTACCCTGGTGCTGGACAATTCCGATGGCGCATTGCCTACCGAGTATTCCGAGGTATCGGTTACCAGGCGGGTCTTTCGATCGGGCGAAAGCGAGTATTACATAAACCGGACGCCGTGCCGTTTAAAGGATATAGTGGAGCTTTTGGTGGATACCGGCATAGGCAAGGAAGGGTATTCCATCATCGGCCAGGGCAGGGTTGAGGAGCTGCTCAACATGCATGCGGAAGAAAGGCGCGGCGTATTCGAAGAAGCTGCCGGCATAATGAAGTACAAGATGCGCAAGGAGGAGGCGCAAAAAAAGCTAGAAAAGACCGAGGAAAATATAACCCGCATAGACGATATACTGGCCGAGCTGGGCCAGCAGCTGGAGCCGCTGGAGGAGCAAAGCAGGGTGGCGCAGCAGTACTTAAAGCTGCGTGATCGGCTGAAGCTGCTGGAGATCAACAGGTTTATTCAGCAGTATGATAGATATGTGGCCAGGTTGAAGGAAATGGGCGATCAGATACAGCTGCTTGATGGGGACATATTGTCCCACCGACAGCAGGTGGAACGGCTCGAAAAGGAAAGGCAAAAGCTGCAACGGGAAGCGGAAACGAGGCAAAAAGAGGCCGAAGGGCTGGTGGAAAAGCGATATGCCCTTGCCCAGGATGCCGAAAAGGCAAAGGGCTATATTCAGCTGCTGGAGCAGAGGATAAGCCAGTACTGCAAGGACAACGAGCGGTTTGAAAAGGAGATACAGCAGGAGGAGATCAATGTCAGCCGCAGCCTTTCGGAAAGGGATGCCTGTGCAAAGCAGCTTGAAAGTACGGAAAGGGATGTGGAAGAGAAAAAGCAGCAACTGGAAGGGCTTGCTCTGGAGCTCGCACACATCAACGAGGAGCTGCTTTTAAGGCAAGGGGAATTGGATGCCCGGCGCGGTGATGCTGCGAAGGTGCTGGACAGGCTGGCACAGTGCAGGAACGATATAACCCGGTACCGAACGCTGAAAGAAACTCTGGAGGAAAAATACGGCAGGGCTTGCCAGCTTATACGTTCCATGCTCGAGCAGAAGGAAGTCCTGCAGGAAAACCGGAAACGCATAAGGGAAAGCCTTGATTCCATAATATCCGACAGCCGAGAGGTACTTCAGCGCAGGGACGAGGTAAAAAAACTTTTGAATAGTATAAAAAGCGAGATGGCCGAGCGGAGCAGCCTCGTTCAAACGAAGAGGCAGACCCTTGAGGGCATGAAGTCGCAGCTTAACCTGTTAAGGGATATGGACAGGGCCCATGAAGGCTTCAGCCGTGCCGTGCGAAAGGTATTTGAAGCCTGTCAGCATGACAATGCCCTGGCTGCACGCCTGTGCGGTGTGGTAGCCGACATTATTAAGGTGCCGCAGGAGTACGAGCTGGCAATTGAGACGGTTTTGGGCGGTAGCCTCCAGCACATAGTGACCGAAACCGAGGAGGATGCCCAGTACATAATAGAATTTTTGCGAAGGAAAGGCTATGGCCGTGCTACCTTCCTGCCGCTTACCTCCATACAGCCCAGGACCCTCAACCAGCACGAGATGGGCGTTCTCGAGCTTGATGGGTGCATGGGCATAGCTTCTAAGCTGGTCAAATTTGACCCAAAGTATGCCAGGGTAATAGAGCATCTGCTGGGCAGGGTGGTTGTTGCCCGGACGCTCGACGAGGCCATCGCCATGGCAAGGAAATATTCCTATTCCTTCAGGATAGTGACTCTTGAAGGCGATGTGCTGCATCCCGGAGGATCCATAACCGGGGGGAGTAACGGCACTGCCAAAAGTACGGGTATATTGAGCCGAAAAAGGCAGATAGCCGAGCTTAAAGAGGCCATACTTCAAGAGGAGCGCCGTATAGCCGACGAGCAGGATAAGTTGAAGGTTCTTCAGCAGCAGCGTGCCCAACTGGAACAGCAGCAGGATGAGCTCAGCAGAAAGGCGCACAGCTTGGAACTGGAAAGGACGGCCCAGGAGGAGAGGTTGCAGCACGAAACGGCCCAGGCTTTAAAGCTGGATGAAGAGGTAAGGAGGCTTGAGGACGAGAAAAAGAGCCTGGAAGATGAGCTGCGGGCCGTAGAGGCCTCAATTGAGGAAGGGCTTAAGGAGATTGCGCAGCTGGAAAGCCAAAGTGCCGGGGTTCGCTCTTCCATTGAGGACATCGAATCCAGCTTCAAGGACCTTACCGGGAATAAGGAGGAGCTGGAAAAGCGCATTGCCGATTTACGGCTTGACCTCAACACCTTTGAGCTTAGCGCCCAAAATTTGAGGCAGCGCATAGAGCAGCTTGAGTCCGATATAGCGCAAAGGCGGGACGGCATCGCCAAAAAGCGGGAGCTGATGGAGGACAACCGGCAGCAAATAGAGCGCTGTCAGGACGAAATCGAGCGGCGCCGTGAAGCGCTTTTAAGCCTGCAGCATGAGGCCGAGCATATAGGCGGAGCGCTGAAGGAGATGGAGGCTCAAAGGGAAGGCCTTTTAAAGCAGCTGGAGGAGCTGCAGGGCGAGATAAAGCGGCTTTCGGCGGTTGTCGAAGAGATAGTGGATAAAAAGCACCGTTTGGAAGTGCAAAGCTCCAGGCTGGAGGCCGAGCTGGAAAACCTCCAGAATAACATGTGGGATGAATACGGAATAACCTATAACACCGCTCTCGCTTATCTGGATAAGGAGCTCAAACCGAATAATATGAACCAGGAGATTCAGAATATTAAGGAAAGTATACAGGCGCTCGGGCAGGTCAATGTGAGCGCTATAGACGAATACAAGCGTATAAAGGAAAGGTACGAGTTTTTGGAGTCCCAGAAGCGGGATTTGGTGGAGGCAAAGCGCAACCTGAACAACATCATTCAGGACGTGACCAGGGTAATGGAAGAGAGGTTCCGCCGCGAGTTTGAACTGATCAACCGGGAATTTCAGGAGGTGTTTACCAGGCTATTTGGAGGAGGGGTGGCCAGGCTGGTGCTGGAGGATGAAGATGATGTGCTGGGGTGCGGCATAGACATTGTGGCACAGCCTCCGGGCAAAAAGCTGCAAAGCCTGTCTTTGCTCTCCGGGGGAGAAAAGGCTCTGACGGCCGTAGCCGTGCTCTTTGCCATATTGAAGAGGAGGCCTACGCCGTTTTGCGTTTTGGACGAGATGGACACCGCACTGGATGAGGCCAATGTGGCCAACCTGGGGCGGTTTATAAAGGAGTTTTCGCAGCACACCCAGTTTATAATGATCACCCACAGGAGGCCTACGATGGAGGTGGCCGATGTCCTTTATGGCATAGCCATGGAGGAAAAAGGGGTATCCAAGCTGGTTTCCGTACGGCTGGATAAGGCCAGCTAACGGTTTATTATACAGGACAAAAGGGGAGTTAACGCAATGGAGAAGAAGGGCTTTTTTGCCAGGTTAAAGGACGGATTGAGCAAGACGCGGCAGAATATAACCGAGAAGATGGACATGCTGTTTAAATACCACAACGAGGTGGACGATGAGCTGTTTGAAGAGCTGGAGGAAGTTTTAATACTTGCCGATGTCGGAGTTAGCACCACCACGCGGCTGATGGACAAGGTGCGGGAGCGCGTCAGGGTAGAAAGGATAAGAGAGGCGCAAAAGGTACGGGACATATTAAAAGAGGAGATAATGAATTTGCTCAGCCAGCCGCAGGAGTTCAACCCCGGTTTCCCTGCGGTATTTCTGGTAGTTGGCGTAAACGGCGTGGGCAAGACCACTACCATAGGCAAACTGGCGCACATATTCCGGGTCCAGGGCAGGAAGGTGCTCATGGCGGCGGGGGATACGTTCCGCGCCGCTGCCATAGAGCAGCTTGAGGTATGGGCAAACCGGGTGGGCTGTCAGATTGTGCGTCACACCGAAGGCGCTGATGCCGCTGCTGTGGTGTTTGATGCCGTACAGGCTGCAAAGTCCAGGGGTATGGACCTGCTGATATGCGATACCGCCGGAAGGCTGCATACCAAGAAAAACCTGATGAACGAGCTTGAGAAGATAAACAGGGTGATCGACCGGGAGTACCCGGAAGCGCATAAAGAAGTTTTTCTGGTTCTGGATGCCACCACCGGCCAAAATGCGGTATCCCAGGCAAAGATGTTTAAGGAAAAGGTCAACGTGACGGGCATCATACTTACAAAGCTGGACGGGACGGCGAAGGGCGGCATCATCATAGCTATAAAATCGGAGCTGGGCATACCCATAAGGTATATAGGCGTCGGCGAAGGGATGGACGACCTGCAGCCGTTTGATGCCCGGGCCTTTGTAGAGGCTTTGTTCGGAGAGGCCTAAATCGTAGAACAGCAAACCGTCAAATAGCGGTGCAGGAAGCTATTGAGAAGTGGCAGCTGGGCTCTGTGAAATCAAAAGTGGCTTGGATATCATAAGGGGCTTGAGAGAGGAACATATCTTAAGCGGTGCCCATTCTAACGCAAGGTTCGCTAAGATCATAAAGGGCTTGAGAGAAATCAAAAAGCAAAAAAAAGCACTTGTATTATGTGAAAAAGTGGGGTATAATATTTTGCTGTAAAGGATAAATACTTTACAGTGGGTGGATGTATGGAGAAATTAGCCAAGGTGGCCTTGCTGCTGGATATTTACGGTGGGCTTTTGACGCCCAGACAGAGGGACGTGCTTGACCTTTACTATAACTATGACCTCTCTCTGGGCGAGATTGCCGAGATGCAAAACATAAGCAGGCAGGGCGTCCATGACCTGATCAAAAGGGGAGAGCATGCGCTCTACGCGCTGGATGAGAAATTGAACTATTATGAGCGGTGGACCGCATTTGAGGATAAGATATGTCAGGCTATAAAGGAGCTGGAGGAACTATGCCAGCTGGCCGACGAGAGCTTTGCGCGGTCGCCTGGCGATATTAAGAAGCGGCTCATTAACTTAAAGCAGAAGTTGATGGAATTGGGCGATACATGGTTCGGGAGGTTGGAAAATGGCGTTTGAAGGGCTTACTGGTAAGCTGCAGGCGGCCTTGAAGAAGCTGACGGGCAAGGGCAAGCTCAGCGAAAAGGATGTTAAAGAGGCCATGCGGGATGTCAGGCTGGCGCTTTTGGAGGCCGATGTAAACTTCGTGGTAGTGAAAGATCTCATAAACAAGATTACCCAAAGAGCTGTTGGCCAGGAGATCATGCAGAGCTTGACCCCGGGGCAGCAGGTCATAAAGATAGTCAATGAAGAGCTGACTGCCCTGATGGGCGGCACCCAGAGCAAGATCAACATGGCATCCAACCCGCCTACGGTGATAATGATGGTGGGGCTGCAGGGTTCGGGAAAGACCACGACGGCCGGTAAGCTGGCGGGGTATCTTAAAAAGCAGGGAAAAAGCCCCCTGCTGGTGGCCTGCGATATATACAGGCCCGCAGCCATCAAGCAGCTTCAGGTAGTGGGCGAAAAAGTGGGGGTACCGGTATTCGAGCGCGGGCAGGCCGACCCGGTTGAAATCGCCAGGGAAGCGGTGGAGTTTGCCAGAAATCAGCAGCGGGATGTGGTGATAATAGACACCGCAGGAAGGCTCCACATAAATGAGGAGCTCATGGACGAGCTTTCCAGGATAAAATCCAGGGTAAAACCCCATGAAATACTCCTGGTGGTGGATGCCATGACGGGCCAGGACGCCGTAAATGTGGCCAAAAGCTTCGATGAACGGCTGGGCCTGGACGGGGTTATACTGACCAAGCTGGACGGGGATACCCGCGGCGGTGCCGCGCTGTCCATAAAGGCCGTTATAGGCAAGCCCATCAAGTTTGTCGGCATGGGCGAAAAACTGGATGACCTGGAGCCCTTCCACCCCAACCGGATGGCATCCCGGATTTTGGGCATGGGCGACATACTTACGCTGATAGAAAAGGCCCAGGCCTCCATCGACGAGAAAAAGGCCCAGGAACTGGAAAAGAAGCTTAGGGAGCAGCAGTTCACTCTTGAAGACTTTCTGGATCAGCTGCAGCAGATTAAGAAGATGGGCTCCCTTACCGATATAGTGGGCATGCTGCCGGGCGTTAACGTACAGAAGCTATCGGCGGCGGGTGCGCTTAACGAGAAGGAGCTGGTTAAAACCGAGGCCATTATCCAGTCCATGACCCCCGAAGAAAGGCGCAACCCCTCCATCATCAACGCCAGCCGCAGGAAGCGCATCGCCATGGGCAGCGGTACCACCATACAGGATGTCAACAGGTTGCTGAGGTCCTTCGAACAGTTCAAGCAGATGATGAAGCAGATGTCAAACATAGAGAAGGCCATGAAGCGGGGAAGGTTTAAGTTCCCGTTCATGTGATGCGGTTTTAGTTTTATTGGGGTTTTAGGCATCTTAGGGAAGCAACCGGCTGTATCCGCCAAATGAGCGGATGACCGGTAGCAATATATAAAAAGCTGCAAGAAACGGAGGTGAGATTGTGGCAGTAAAGATAAGGCTAAAGAGAATGGGCGCCAAGAAAACGCCTCATTATAGAGTGGTGGTGGCCGATTCGAGGTCTCCGCGCGATGGCAGATTCATAGAGGAGATCGGGTATTATAACCCGCTCAGCGATCCCGCAGAGGTCAAGATCGACGTGGAAAAAGCGCAAGCCTGGTTGAAAAAGGGCGCTCAGCCCACCGATACGGTGAGGGCGCTACTGAAGAAGTCCGGAGTGTTGTAATTGAGGCAGTTGAACGAGCTTGCTTGGATCCATTGAATATAGCGATAAACAATACTTTATGGAGGTGCTTACGAGATGGGAGAACTGGTAAAGTTCATTGCCCAATCTCTTGTAGACAATCCTGATCAGGTAAGCGTAAACGAGGTATGCGGTGAGCAATCCATAATCATTGAACTCAGGGTTGCCCCCGAGGATATGGGTAAGGTGATTGGCAAGCAAGGGCGAATTGCCAAGGCTATTCGCACTATCGTAAAGGCAGCGGCTGTAAAAGAAGGGAAGAAGGTCATAGTTGAGATTTTATAATGGCTTAACGCGTAGCCAAAGTCCAGGGGGTTTTTAGGTAATGCCTGTGCGCAAGTACCTTTCGGTGGGGTATGTTACAAAGCCCCAGGGCATCAAAGGCGAGGTAAAGGTGAAACCTCTTACCGATAATATGTACAGGTTTGATGACCTTGATGAGGTGTTTTTAAAACGGCAGGACAGGTATATACCCGTCAAGGTTCAAGAAAGGAAATATGTGAAGGATTCCGTGATACTTAAGCTGGAAGGGTTTGAGGACCGGAACCAGGCCGAAACCCTTCGCGGCGAGTACCTGTGGATTTCAAGAAAGCAGGCGCGGCCTCTGCCCGAGGGTACTTATTTCATTGCCGATATCGTTGGCTGCCGCGTTGAAACCTGCGCCGGGCGCTTTCTGGGATACGTTGCCGACGTATTGCATACCGGCAGCAACGACGTTTACGTGGTGAGGGATAAGGAAGAGGTGTTGATACCCGCCCTCAAGAAGGTTGTGGTGGATGTGGATGTTGAAGGCGGTAGGATAGTGGTAAACCAAGAAGAGCTGGAAGGGCTGTTGCCGGATGAAGATTGACGTCCTCACCCTTTTTCCTGAGATGTTTGCTCCCATGCTTTCCAGCAGCATTATAGGACGGGCCATAGCGAAGGGCCTGCTGGAGGTAAGTTTATACAACATAAGGGACTTTGCAAAAAACAAGCACAAGCAGGTGGATGACTACCCGTATGGTGGAGGCCAGGGAATGATACTCGCCCCTCAGCCTTTGTTTGATGCCCTGTATCATGTGCTGGGACCTTGCGAGGGTGAAAAGCCCAGGGTGATACTGATGTCCCCGCAGGGAAGGGTACTTGATCAGGACCTGGCAAGGCAGCTGTCAAAGGAGCAACGCCTGGTGATCGTATGCGGCCATTATGAAGGAATAGACCAAAGGGTTATCGATAAATTTGTCGACATGGAGATATCCATAGGGGATTACGTTCTCACCGGCGGTGAACTTCCCGCTATGGTGCTCATAGACTGCGTGGGGCGATTGATACCCGGCGTGCTGGGTAACCCGGAATCCACTCAGGACGAATCCTTTTCCCGCGGATTACTGGAATATCCGCAGTACACCAGGCCTTACGAGTATGAGGGCTACACCGTACCGGATATCCTGCTGTCGGGTAACCACCGGGAGATACAGCGCTGGCGGCTTAAAGAAAGCCTTAGAAACACGCTAAAGAAGAGACCCGATCTGTTGGAGAAGGCAGAGCTGTCGCCGTGCGAGATGCAGCTCCTTGAAGAGGTAAAAAATGAGATGCAGCATACTAAGTAAGTGTTGCTAATTAAAACTCAAGTGCTATATAATGGAGTTTGTGAAAAATGAGGAGAGTAACCCACAATAGCTGTGGGGATTTAGTGATAGGTCATCTTACGATTTGCAAAAGTCGTGTAGACTATGCAGTACGATGAAGTTACCTGCGGTAGAAAGGAGGTAAGAAGGAATGGACATCATTAAAGCTATTGAGAGCGAGCAGATGAGGAAGGATATTCCTGACTTTAACGTTGGGGATACCGTTAGGGTGTATGTAAAGGTAGTCGAGGGCAATCGCCAGAGACTTCAGGCCTTTGAAGGTGTTGTCATACAGAAGAAGAATGGCGGTTTAAGGCAGACATTTACCGTGAGGAGGGTTTCCTACGGTGTAGGCGTCGAGCGTACATTCCCGTTGCATTCCCCCATAATTGACCATATCGACGTCATCAGAAGGGGTAAGGTGCGCAGGGCTAAGCTGTTCTACCTGAGAAAGAAGGTAGGCAAGGCTGCCAAGATCAAGGAAAAAGGCTTCTAAATTTGAAAAGATATGGGACTGTCACCAGTCCCATATTGCTTTTTTATGAGGATGATGTTGCTTGCTAAATTGCGTTCCAGAAAAGCAAAAATATCAAAATGCAGCCCCATGCATTTTTAGTATAATCTTTTACAATCAGCATACCGTAAATAATGATGAATACCGCTAGCCCCTCAATCAAACCATAAATGCTAACGCCGGCCATTAGGTGAAGAAGTAAACACACAATGCCGCAAGTTATAGCACCCCAGTTTAACCACATGCTTTTGGGAGGGTACAGCGTATTTACTTTATGGCTGATTACTACGTAATTGAAGCCCTCGAAAAAACCCCAGACAATTGCAATAATGCTCATTCCAAAGATGTTATACGGGAATCCCATCTCAAGCCATTCTTTGGTTACAATTACCCTTTTAAACGGCAAATAACCTGAAAACGAATTGGTTGCCAGGATAAAGATAATGTAAGGAACAAGTGTCAATATTGATAATGCTATGGTTTTAAGCAGATTTGTTTTCTTAAGGCCAAACCCGATAAATCCTTCTTTTCTGTATAATATAACGACCGTGATCCCCATACCGGCTATTCCCCATTGGAAAAAGGCGGCAACAAAAGTGCGCAACAGCAGTGGAACTTCTGGGTTTCTAATAAAAGCCATAATTTGAGAACCAAAGCATATGTAAACAATCAATACTGCTAAAGTAATGGAAATAATTACATTCAAATCCGTGTTCGCCTTTCTTTGTTCGATTGATAATTTGGATTTGTTCACATAATCCCCCTCACATAATATAAATTAAAGAGTCTGCAGCTTTTTCTTTAACGTCAAACATATTGTGTCTAATTATACCATATTCCATATATTTTACAATATATTTAAGTTTTATTATAATTCTATTGACTAATTGTAAGCGACAAATGCAGCGTTAATTGCAGGTTAAAATGAAAGATTTTTTCATGTGAAATTGCCTGACAAGCTTTTGAACCATTTGCACCAATATGGTAAAATATTGATTGATACCGGGTACATCCCTAGAAATAGCCATTGTGCGGTAAGCAGAGGAGGATTCCCTTGCTTGCAAAAGTGAAAAGCGCGGGACTTTTCGGAATAGATGGCTATGTCATAGAGGTGGAGGTGGACATATCCAGCGGACTTCCTGCATTTGACATTGTAGGTCTACCCGACACCGCCGTAAAGGAATCCAAAGAACGGGTCAGAGCAGCAATAAAAAACAGCGGCCTGGAATTTCCCATAAAGCGCATCACCGTAAACTTAGCCCCGGCCGATACCAGAAAAGAGGGGCCGGCCTATGATTTGGCCATCGCCGTATCGATACTGCTGGCCACAGATCAAATTCCCCACCATCCCCTTGCAGACAGCGTTTTTTTAGGGGAGCTTTCCCTTGATGGCAGCATACGGCCCATACACGGAGTACTTCCGGCACTTCTATCGGTGAAAGACCAAATACGCAGCGTGGTTCTATCGCCGCAGAACGCTCCCGAAGCAAGCCATGTAGAGGGAATAGATGTCTATGCCGTAAACTCCTTAAGCGAGCTCATATCGGCTTTTAAAGGTGAGACTGCCATAGCGCCTTATAGAAGATCCCATAACTTGAGCGGTGATGCAGCCAATGAATTGATGGAAGATTTTGCAGATGTAAAGGGGCAGGAAGGTGCAAAGCGCGCATTGGAGATTGCCGCAGCAGGAGGGCATAACGTGATCGTTATTGGTCCCCCGGGCTCGGGCAAGACCATGCTGGCCCGAAGGATGCCGTCGATACTGCCGGAACTCACCTATCAAGAAGCCCTGGAGATCACCAAGATATACAGCGCTGCAGGACTGCTTAATGCATCCGAAGGCATCATGAGGGTTCGGCCTTTTAGAGCGCCCCACCATACCATCTCGGCAGTCGCGCTGATAGGCGGCGGCAAGCTCCCCAAGCCAGGAGAAATCAGCTTAGCCCACCACGGCGTGTTGTTTCTGGATGAGCTGCCGGAATTTAAAAGAGACGTGCTTGAGGCACTGCGCCAGCCGCTAGAGGACGGAAAAGTGACCATATCGCGAGCCAATGGCACGGCCGTATTCCCAGCTTCGGTGACCCTTGTGGCATCGGCCAATCCCTGTCCTTGCGGGTTTTTTGGCGACAGCTCGAGGGAATGCACCTGCACTCCCATGCAAATAAACAGGTACTTAAGCAGGATATCGGGACCCCTCATGGATAGATTCGACATCCAAATGGAAGTTCCGTCCATCCGGTTTGACGAACTTACCAGCCAGAAAAGGCCAGAAACATCCAGGGAAATAAGGGAGAGGGTGAACAGGGCGCGGCAAATCCAGCTTGAGCGCTACAAAAGCGAAGGTATATTCTACAACGCGCAGTTGAACCCCAGGCTTATGGCCAAATACTGCGCTTTAAATGCTGCCCAGAGGAAGATGCTGTGCCAGGCTTTTACATCGCTTAACCTGAGCGCGAGGGCATATGACAGGATATTGAAGGTTGCGCGAACCATAGCAGACCTGGAAGGATGTCGGGATATCGAGGACCATCACCTGGCCGAGGCCATACAGTACAGGAAACTGGACCGCAGGCTCTGGATGCAATAAACCTTACGGTGCCTCCAACGTCAAAGCGCCCAGCCTGCCCGAACGGTAATCCCCCAGTATCTGCCTGGCTCCTCGATCCACATCAGGATGACCGCCGCTACGAATCCACTTTTGATTTATGCATATGGCCTCCAGCAGGCCATAGCCGTCCATGCCGTCCATCTCTTCAATGCCATACCTGTTTCGGATTGTTTGGGGATATAAATCCCTCAAAGTTTCCACGAGCTTCACTGCCACTTCCAGCATATCTATCACTTCATCGCTGATGGAACCTATGTATGCCAGGTGCAGCATTGCCGTTTGATCGTCCGCCCTGGGCCACAAAAGCCCGGGCGTGTCAAGAAACTCCACATAAGGGTGAACCCTTATCCATTGTTTACCGCGCGTCACGCCGGGCTTATCGCCCACTTTGGCCTTAGCGCTTTTGGCCAAACCGTTGATCACGGTGGATTTCCCTACATTGGGTATCCCCACCACCATGGCCCTTGTGGTTTTGTATATCCCCTTTTGCTTATAGATAAGCTTCCGCCTTTCTTCGGCAAAGCGTATTATGCTTTTTCGCAGGTTATTTACGTCGTTCATATCAAGGCAGTTTATGGCTTCCACCCACAAATCCTGACTTTTGAAGTAATCCATCCACCGCTCCGTCAAGCCGGGATCAGCCAGGTCCTTCTTGTTGAGGAGTATCAAGCGCTGTTTATTCCTGCACAGGGCTACGAATTCCGGGTTGGTGCTGCTTCTCGGGACGCGGGCGTCGCGTACCTCGATGATGAGATCTACAAGCTTGATATTTTCCTGGATGAGCCGTTTGGCTTTGCTCATGTGGCCAGGATACCAGTGAATATGCCGACTCATGTTGCCTCCCTTTCACTCGAATATTTTAACATCCCACACAGGCCATATCCTTATCTTTGCTTTGCCTATGACATTTTGCATCGGTATGAAACCTACATGGGAGTTCCTGCTGTCGCGGCTGAAGTTTCGGTTGTCCCCCATTACGAATATGGTATCCTCGGGTACGATAGTTTTTGGATACTCCCCTAAGGTGGGCTCGGCGATATAGGGCTCTACCAGCGCCTTTCCGTTTACATATACTTTGCCATCCTTTATCTCTACGGTGTCGCCTTCAATCCCTATTACCCTCTTTATATAGTTTACCCGGGGATTATCGGGATTTTTAAACACCACAATATCTCCGCGTTCGGGATGCCCAAACCTGTAACTCAGCTTGAGCACGATAAGCCGATCTCCCGATTCCAGGCTGGGGTGCATGGATGACCCCTCTACCAGCACTACGTCAAACACAAACATGCGCAGCAAAAATGCCAACAATAAGGCCGTGATGATCGACTGAAGCCATTCCACCCATTCGTTCTTCTTCGGTTCTTCCATTTTATTCACCTGTCTTTTATAATAAAATATGACAGCAATGCTGAGCCATTTCTGCCCGTCTACCTAAATTAATCGGGTAGAGAGATGGGAATAGCTCAGTACAATATATTATCATTTATTCACAAATTTTGCACCCCCTTTTTTAGCCCATAATTCATGGATACCCCTGGATTGCCAACATCGCCATTGCGCAAAGATTATATCAAACCCAGGGTTAAGTCATCTGTTTAAAATAATATTTATCAATTTTATAAAAAATATGGTAACTTTTTTTGTGCTGTGATATGATTGAAGTGCAGCATATAAAAAATAGAGTAAAATCGATGTGTTTCAAGAAATGATTGCCGATGCAATTTTAAAATAGGAGTTGTATCATAATGGATGAACTGCTTCATTCCCTGACTACCGAACAGCCAAATGCCGGCAGCAGCGATATCGATACTATGGATACTTTGGGCATTTTAAAGATCATGAACCAGGAAGATAAGAAAGTTGCTTATACGGTAGAAGAAAAGCTCGACCAGATTGCAATAGCGGTGGATCGAATAGTAGAGCGAATAAAGATGGGCGGGCGGCTTCTGTATTTCGGTGCTGGCACCAGCGGCCGGCTGGGCATACTGGATGCAGCCGAATGCCCGCCTACTTTTGGAATTCCCCCCGAAATGGTGCAGGGCGTGATGGCAGGAGGAGGCCTTGGGGCTTTTGAAGTTGCCAGGGAAAACGTAGAAGATTACAAAGAGGAAGGCATAGCGGACGTTTTTAGGAAGGGTGTCACCAGCCTGGATTGTGTTGTGGGGATTTCGGCCAGCGGCCGTGCACCTTACGTGTTGGGCGTGCTGGAGGAAGCCAAAAGGCGGGGGGCGTTTACCGTATCGATTTCATGTAATGATAAAGCGCTTATAGACGATGTAGCCGATATAAACATAAACGTAGTGGTAGGTCCCGAAGTCATAATGGGCTCTACCAGGCTTAAAGCGGGAACGGCGCAGAAGATGATACTGAACATGATATCTACGGCTACCATGATAAAGCTGGGCAAGGTATACAAAAATCTTATGGTAGACGTAAAGCCCAAGAACAAAAAGCTCGTTGAACGGGCAAAGAGGATCATAATGCTGGCAACGGGGATTTCGTATGAGGAAGCTGAAAAGTACTTCAAGTTAAGCAAATCCAATGCCAAGGTGGCCATAGTGATGATAAAAGCCGGGGTGGACTATCCCACGGCATGTAAGCTTTTAGAAGAAAATGAAGGATTCGTAGCCAGAGCTATAGGAGAAGGGCTTGGGGGGCCAGCTTCCTAGAATGCTTTCAGGATTTATTTCGACAATTTGTGGCTTAAATTTATCGATTCATGGGTTTAATAGCTTATTCGGGTAGTGGCTTAATTAGATAGGACCTTTAACCGGGAACTTAATTAGCCGGGGACTTAATTATAAGCTATAATATGGCTGATTTAAGATTCGTCGTCAAATTTACAATTTAATATTGGGAGAGGGTGATATTGCATGGTTGATTTACTGGTAAAACTGTATACATTACCCGATAACAGGGGTAATATCGAGGAGCTTGAGAAACAGGGGATATACATAAAACGGGCACTTGCACCCGACAAGTTTAAAATAGTGAAATACGTACGGAACGCATTCGGAGATAGCTGGGCAGGGGAGTGCGATGTGGCATTCTCCAGGGAACCAATATCCTGCTTTATAGCAGTAAAGAATCATAGGGTTGTCGGGTTTGCGTGTTATGATGTCACCTGTAAGGGGTTTTTCGGGCCTATGGGGGTGGATGAGGAGCTAAGGGGCTGCGGTATAGGCGAAGCGCTGCTCCTGGAATGTCTCCATTCCCTGAGGAATGAAGGATATGGGTATGCCATCATCGGCGGAGCTGGGGAGGATGTGATTCCCTTTTATGAAAAAGTAGCCGGGGCTAAGGTGATAGAGGATTCATTCCCCGGTATATATAGCCGAATGATAGGGTATTAGAACCAAATGATAAGGTATTAGCTGCTCGTGTATGGTTTTATGACAGTCATCATGATGAAAATTGGCGCATTCTTTAGGGCAAAATGATGGGGAAATAAATCAACTGTCAGCGCAGTCGTACATATCACTTAATATGCAAAGAGTAAAAACAAGAAAAAGTGTAAAGGCATGAATATTATGATGTATGCATTTCCGGAAGTATTCAGAAAAGTAGTAACGAATATTGCCGATCTTGAGATCTATTGCAGAGGTTTTAAATTTGTTTAAAAAGGATGGTTATATTATGGCACGAGTGAAATGCGGCATAGACGTGCTCGAGGACCGGCTTAATGAGATACGGGGATTAAGGGTGGGGCTTATAGCCAACCACACGGCTGTAGATGCCAGCCTCAGGAGTACCATCGATATATTGAACGCCATGGGAGTTTTGAAATGCCTTTTTTCGCCCGAGCACGGGGTAAGAGGTGATTTACAGGCGGGGGTACAGGTAGCAAATTATGTGGATGAAAGGACGGGAATTAAGGTATACAGCCTATATGGCCAAACCAAAAAGCCCACTGCGGAGATGCTGAAGGATGTTGATGTACTCGTGTTTGATATCCAGGATGTAGGAGTGAGGTATTATACCTATCTGTATACCATGGCGTATGCCATGGAAGCGGCCAGCGAATTTGGTAAGAAGTTCATGGTGCTGGACAGGCCAAATCCAATAGGAGGGCTGCAGGTAGAAGGAAATATGCTCGATACCCGCTTTTCTTCTTTTGTAGGGATGTACCCCATACCCGTAAGATACGGAATGACTATCGGTGAGCTGGCCTTGCTGATAAATCGGGAGTTCGGTATAGGTTGCGATATTGAAGTCGTGGTCATGGAAAACTGGCAGCGGGACATGTATTACGATGAAACGGGGCTTTTGTGGATAAATCCTTCTCCCAATATCCCTTCGCTTGATGCTGCCATTTTATACAGCGGCACATGTCTCTTTGAGGGTACCAATATTTCCGAGGGCAGGGGGACTACTAAGCCTTTTGAGATGATAGGGGCACCGTGGCTCGACCCGTATAAGCTGGCCAACGAGATGAACGAAAAGGGATTGGATGGGGTGGTGTTCAGGCCGGTGCACTTCGTGCCGTATTTTTCAAAGTATAAAGATAAGCTATGCAAGGGCGTCCAGATCCACATAACCGATAAAAGGCGCGTCAATGCTGTGGAGGTGGGAATCAGGCTCCTGTATACCATAGCCAGGATGAGCGGTGACAATTTTCAGTGGGTAGCCCAATCCGGTCATGGTAAACGTTACTTTATCGATTACCTTGCCGGAACCGATGAATTAAGGCTTATGAAATGCCGGGAAGGTGACATTGTCCAAAAGTGGAAAAGCGAGAGCCAAACATTCAAGACAAAAAAGGAAGAATACCATATTTATCATTAATAAATGTATTAGAAAGGATGGGGAATTATGGGAATAGGTAACATGAGTTTGGATCAAAAGATAGGCCAGATGTTGATGATAGGTTTTCATTCCGCTTTTTATGATGACCATGTTGCACAGCTGGTCAGGGAATACAAAATAGGCAATATCATATTCTTTTCCCGCAACGTTAAGGATGGCCAGCAGACCAGAGAACTGTGCACCCGAATCCAAAGCGAAGTCCTTGAACACATCGGCATACCGGCGCTCATCTCCATTGACCAGGAAGGCGGTATGGTTACCAGGGTCTATAAGGATGCCACCTATTTGCCCGGTAACATGGCGGTGGGAGCCACGCATGATCCTGCGAATGCCCGTAAAGTAGCCGAAATAGCGGCAAAAGAGCTCAAGGCTCTGGGCATAAACATGAATTTGGCACCGGTTCTGGATGTAAACAATAATCCTTTAAACCCGGTGATAGGCGTTAGAGCCTACGGGGAAGATCCAGAGAAGGTGGCGGATTTTGGAGTAAGCTACATAGAGGGATTGCAGGGAAACGGCGTAATCGCCACGGCCAAACATTTTCCCGGGCATGGGGATACTGCCGTAGATTCTCACCTTGACCTGCCCCTGGTGGCCCATGACAGGGAGAGGCTGTATGAGGTTGAGCTTTATCCATTTAGAAAGGCGGTGGAAAATGGCGTCGATGCCATAATGACGGCCCATATACTTTTTCCCGCTCTGGAAGAAGACAGGCTTCCGGCTACCCTATCGTACAGCATACTTACCAGTGTTTTAAGGAAGGAATTTGGCTTTAGAGGAATTATCATCACGGATTGTATGGAAATGAGTGCCATTGCGAAATATTTTGGTACCTCCAGGGCTGCGGTGCAGGCTATAAAAGCGGGAGCCGACATAGTTTTGGTCTCCCATACTAAAGAATCCCAGATACGGGCTTTTAATGAGATCAAAAAAGCGGTTTTATCGGGAGAGATACCCATCGACAGGATAGATGAATCCGTTGATAGGATAATGAAATTAAAGCAAAAATATGGGCTATTTGAAAGGCCGTATCCGGATGAGAGCAGCATTGAACTTTTAGGAAGCAAGGAGCACCGTGAGATCATCAGGCAGATAAGTTTGGACAGCGTAACCCTGGTAAAGGATGAACTGAAGCTTTTGCCCGTAAAAGGGCAAAATGTTTTGGTCCTGTCTCCCATGATGACGCCCCTTTCAGCTGCCGACGATTGGATGCTGACCAAGCTGTCCTTTGCCGACTCTTTTGCGGGGAGGTTTGGGGGGACGGGAAGGGTTATTCCTTTGAACCCCGATGAAGCGGTTATAAATTCCATTAAGGCAGAGGCAAGGGGAAAGGAAGCCGTTGTGGTGGGGACATATAATGCCAACATGAACCCGGGACAGGCAAAGCTGGTGAATTCGTTATTGGATGTTAATAAGAACGTTATCGTGGTGGCTTTGAGAAATCCATATGACCTACTGGAGTTCAAGGAAGTTTCTACATACCTATGCGTTTACGAATACACGCCGCTTTCCGTACAAAGCCTTCTTGAGGTTTTGGCCGGGGGCTATGTGCCCCGGGGCAGGTTGCCGGTTTCCCTGTGAAAGGATGGGATGCATGGAGTACGTCATTGGTATTGACGGTGGCGGTACCAAAAGCGCCATTTCGATAGCTGACTTGCGGGGAAATATCGTCCTTACCGAATACGGCGGCCCTACTAACATAAGGGCATGGGATGAGTACATGGTATTCAATGAGCTAAGGTCACTGATATTAAGCGCTGTAGAACATGCCGGTTTAAATCTGGAGGATTGCAGAGCCATATGCATCGGCAGCGCGGGAGCGGGCAGGCAGGAAGAGCAACGGATTTTAAGGGAGTACGTGAAAGCTATAGGCATTAAGGGGAATATCGTAATCACCAACGACGCCGAGATAGTCATCGCGGAGGCGACGGGCGGCAGGGAGGGCGTTGTCGTGATTGCAGGCACCGGCTCCATCGCCTATGGTATCGGCAAAAACGGCGAAAGGGTAAGGGTTGGCGGATGGGGGCATATGGTTGGAGATGAGGGAAGTGCCTATTACATCGGCCTTAAGGCCATAAAGGCTGCTTTGAGATGTTACGATGGAAGGGATCCTTATACCGAGCTGTTACCCATGCTGATGGAGGAGATCGGCATAAAATCTCCCGAGGAGTTTGTGGGGTTTGTATACGGAAAGGATACGGAAAAGAAGGAGATTGCGGCTGTGGCGAAGGTGGTGGACCGGGCGTACAAAAAGGGCGACAGCAGGGCAAAAGAGATACTCATGGATGCAGCGCAGCAACTCTTTTTGCTTGCAAGGACTGCCATAAGGGGGATAAAGGCAGAGCATGACCCTATAACTGTGGTGGTAAGCGGCGGTGTCCTGATAAACAACCTATTTATCTATGAAAATTTCGTTAAATTGCTCAACCTGGAGTATCCAAAAATGAACGTTAAAAAAGCTCGATCGGATGCTTCAAAAGGGGCCGTTATGGTAGCTTTAAAATCTCTCAAGCTAATTTAAATTTACGATATACCCAAAGGCTACGTGAGCCGGCATGCGGTAGTAATTGGAAAATCTTTTAAACCTGTGCCTTTTGAAATGAGGTCAAAAGGATTGCATAATGCCTGGTTCATCCGGACGGCCGAAAAAAGCCCTGCAGGAAAGTTATACAGGAAGACGGGTTTTAAGGTGACCAGGAGATTCTGCGTGATGCGGTATAGCATCTAAATGGCTGGGAACTATTAAGACAAAATAGGATGAATAATATAGGAATGCAACTACAAATACGCTAAGAGAAAGGAAGAGGAAGAGCTTATGCCTGATCTACCGGATTATGTATTAAAGATTAAAAACATATATAACGAGTTAAATCCCACCGAAAAGAAGATAGCGGATTATCTTCTCAATAATATCGAGGAGGTATTTACGCTTTCAATTCAGGAATTGGCTGATAAAACGGGAGCCAGTGAGGCGGCATGGGTTAGGTTTTGCAAGTTACTGGGCTATTCCGGGCTTAAGGAATTTAAAAGGGCCTATGTCATGAAGGGCTTTGCTAGGGAGAAAAGCGAAAATGGCGATGAAGAACAGCTTTATACCGATATCAAGGGGTATACCAGCGTAGAAAGCATTATTGACAATGTGAGCCTGTTAAACGGCAGGGCCATATCGGATACCCAGAAGATATTGGATGCCAATAGCGTTAAGGAGGCCATAGATGTTCTCAGTAAGGCCAGAAAGATCTTGTTTCTCGGAGTAGGGGCTTCCGGGCTGGTGGCCCAGGATGCTGCATTGAAGTTTGTAAGGATAGGCAAGAATGCAGTAGCGCCCACCGATTTTCATATTCAGCTGACGCATACCTATTTGCTGGGAGAAGATGATGCGGTGGTGGTAATATCCTATTCGGGGCGTACCAAGGAGATGATAGAGTGCCTGGAGGTTGCAAAGGAATTGGGCTGCAAGGTTATAAGTATAACCAAGTATGGCAAAAATCCCATTGCTAGCAAAGCCGATATAGCCCTTTTTATAAGCACGCCAGAGATAGAGAAAAGAAGCGGTGCCATGGGGTCACGAATAGCGCAGCTTACGGTAATAGACATACTGTTTACGGGAGTTGCGAATAAGGAATATGAAAATATAAAGGATTTTCTTACCAGGACATCACAGTATACCGTAAACCATAAGATGTAGTGGTGCCCTGAACATATACGGAAAGGTGCGAATGGTGTGATTTTGAGCGCAAGCCGCAGAACCGACATAATCGCTTTTTATTTGGACTGGTTTTTCAACAGGCTAAAAGAGGGATACGTTCTTGTGCGCAATCCGATGAATTACCGTCAGGTCAGCAAGGTGTATTTGAATCCTGCTGATGTCGACTGTATCGTATTTTGGACGAAGGATCCCACAAATATACTGGGGTGCCTCGATATGCTGAAGGATTATTTCTACTACTTCCATGTGACTATCACGGGATATGACAGGAATGTGGAACCCCATGTGCCGCCAAAAGAAAAGGTTATAAAATCCTTTCAGGAACTTTCCAGGGAAGTGGGCAATGAAAGGGTGATATGGAGGTACGATCCAATTATACTTTCCAGACATATCGATGTGGAATTCCACCGCAAAAGGTTTGGCTATATTGCCTCTCGTTTGGCAGGCTATACAAGGCGATGCATCATAAGCTTTGTGGATATGTACAGGAAAACCGAACGTAACACCAGAGGACTAAACATGCATAAGATAAGCCAAGCGCAAATGCTGGACATAGCCGGTGTTATTGCCGAGATTGCGAGCAAATACGGGATAGAGGTTCAGAGCTGCTGCGAAGAAGTAGAGCTTTCTACTCTGGGTATTAACCACGGCAAATGCATAGATGATGAGCTCATAAGCCATGTATCCGGCCGCAGGATTAACGCCAAAAAGGATAAAAACCAGAGGGCAGCATGCGGCTGCGTAGAAAGCGTGGACATAGGGGTTTACAACACCTGCAGGCATGGTTGCCTGTACTGCTATGCCAACTACAGCAGCAAAGCGGTGAATACCAATGTTAAGCTGCACGATCCTTTTTCACCAATGCTGGTGGGGAATGTAGAGCCCGATGATGTGATTATCGAGAGAAATGCTAAAAGCCTTGTCGATGGGCAGGTAAGCTTTTTCGGTGAGGATTTTGGGCAAGGATAATGGAGCCAAATTTAATTGCCATGCAGGAGTTTGTGAAAAAATAGAGAAATGTGTATAAAAGCTGTCGTCGATCTCCAGGTTTTTTGCATTATTGAGGATGGACCACAAAAAGAATAGTATTGTACCGTAAAGATAGCATGGTACCAGTATTTTTAACAGGGTATTTGACCCACTAATAGGGCACGGAAACCAATGATAGCAGGTTGCCTTTTCTATGGCTGCATCCAGTTTTTGACCCACTCATAGGGGACGGAGATGTATAGATGAGGTTTCTCTGGAGCATTATTTTATGTGTTTTTGACCCACTAATAGGGGATGGAGACAGCGCCAGATCCGTTAGGGCCACTGCTGCCGTAACCCCGTTTATGACTCACGTATAGGGGACGGAAATTCGCAATCTGCACCTCCTGCTCTTGGTAACGTATCGTGTTTTTGACCCGCTTATAGGGGACGGAAACAAATCCTCAAAGGTACCTTTTGCATTCATGTACCAGAATTTTTGAACCATATATAGGAGACGAGAACCTCTTTATGAAGTCCTTTGTTTGCCATATCGCTTGGGTTTTTGACCCACTTATAGGGGATGTTATCACTTATGCAGGTATTTACCCACGTGTTTCAATGTTTTGAACTTGCTTATACAGCGTTAAAACCACATAAGCGTTGTAGATTTGCTAAATATATGTTGCGGTAATTAACAGATTAGCGATCCTTATGGTGCTCTTGAAATGTACAAAGAAACCTGTTTGTCATCACAAATTAGCCTTATGAAAAATCAAGTGATATGCCAGACTGTTTGGTGAAACTAGAAAGAGCATCGTAAGAACTTATAAGTCTGACATTTTCACTGCACAAGAAGTTATATTGTCTTTATAATAACCCGACAGGTGATAAAATAAGGGTTTCGGTAGGCATTATTTATAAGCGTTTTAAACTCTTTATTGCAAAGAATTTTTTTGTAAATTTATCCAGAATAAGCAGGAATTTTTGTAATTTTTGTAGAATAAAACAATAAAAATAAAAACATTCTGATCAAATTCCTGCTTATATTGGGGTGATACATATTTTAAATCTGCATATAGCCACACTACGATTTCATTTCGAAGCTGAAACGAGAGTGGATTTGCCTTCCTTTAAAGAGAGTGCGTCACGCGGTGGATTTGGCCGGGTAATGAAGAAAATGGTTTGCATATATTCCATCGACAAGCCGTGTTATGAATGTGAGCTGGAGGGTACATGCGCTTTTTCCGTGGTTTTTGCGCCTTCCAATTCTGAGGAAGGATTTTTGAAAAACCACAAGGGCATACCCAGGCCTTACTCCTTGTATATCCCGGATGAGAAAAACGCATTTCTTCCGGGCGAAGAATTCACGGTTGAGATGACGCTGGTCGGCAAGGCAATAGAGTATTTTCCGTATGTATTTCTGGCGTTTAAGGAGCTTGGCAAATCGGGTATGGGTAAGAGGAACGAGGAGGGTGAACGGGGTAAATTCGTTTTAAAGTGTATAGAAGAGGTAATGAAGGACGGGACGTGCGAATTCATCTATCACAGCGATGAAATGCCAAACGGCAAAAAGATAAAGGGCTTCTGTTTGGACGAGTTTTTTGCACGGGATCAAATACCGAGCGGTGCCGACACATTCAAGCTGGTATTCGAAACGCCGGTGCGCTTAAAGAAGGACAGGCATATTACCGACGTGCCCGAATTTTACCCCATAATGAGGTCCATAATACATAAGCTCAACGCGTATTCGTACTTTTACGGCAACGGTGAACTAAAAAAAGATGCCGCTTTTCTTTTGGAGGAAGCGAAAAATGTGGAACTGGTTTCTGCAAATACCCGGTTCAAGCAGTACGTGTACTATTCACGGAGACAGCAGAACAGGCTGTATATAGGAGGCATTGTGGGGGAGGCGATATACCGGGGCAATTTGAATCTATTCTATCCATATTTAAAAATCGCTGAAGTGATAGGCGTTGGAAAAAACAACGCTTTCGGGTTTGGTAGGGTAAAACTGCAAACGTTGCAGGAAGAGAGGTGAGAGAAAGTTGAGCGATAAGGAGAACATCATATTAGCCGCTTTGCTCCATGATATCGGCAAATTCATCTACCGCAGCCAGGACAGCTACAATCAACGTAAATTCACGCATCAGGAGATGGGTAGGGATTGGGCCAAACAGGAAGGCTTGCCGGAGGAAGTGGTCAGGGTAATAGAACGCCACCACCGCATGGAAAAGGGCCACTACAAATATAACCTTTTAAGCCTGGAGGCTTACAGTGACAGCACATACATTGCGAACATGATAAAGCTGATTGCCTGTGCGGACAATACCAGTTCCGGCATGGAGAGGGGCGGAGATGAGGGCGAGGGCGGACACTTTGATATGTTGACGGGATTGAGGTCGGTGCTGGCAAGCGTGTCCCTGGAGGAAAGCGAAAGTAAGCCTAAGGAAAGCCAGCTTAAAGATAGAAACGTCATATGGGAGGCCAAGAATATAAAGGACAGGCCTTATTCGGCAACCGATGAAAGGGAATTTAGCAAATACGGCAACTTCTACAAAGAACAGTGGATTCATTTTCAGCAGGAGTTTAAAGGAATAAAGGAAAGCTTAAATGAAGAAAACCTGCTATGCCTGCTTCAAAAATATACCATGCAGATCCCGGAATATACAAAGGTCATAGACGGGCAGGCGCCCGATACTTCTTTGTTCCACCACCTTAAGACCACTGCCGCCATGGCATGGTGCAACTACAAATACATAACGGAAGAGAAGCTGGGAGATGCGGCTTTATGGCGCTCTCAGGATCTCAATGATCTGATATACGACAGTAAGGAAGAAAAATATCTCCTGGTAGGCGGAGACCTGTCCGGGATACAGCAGTTCATATACACCTTAACGTCCAAAGAGGCTCTAAAGACGGTGCGTGGCAGGTCGTTTTACCTGGAGCTGCTGATGGAGGCGGTTGTACAGAGGCTTGTGGAGAGGCTTGATCTTTGCGCTTCCTGCATAGTGTACAACGGAGGAGGAGGATTTTATCTGCTGGCGCCCAATACCCGGAGGGTACTGGAAGGCCTGGACAGGGAAAAGCGGAGGATAAACGAGTGGCTATACGGCAGGTTTGGGCTGTCGTTATACCTTGCCATTGCATACCTTCCGCTTAAAGGAGCGGATTTTGACAGACAGGAAGGCAGCCTGGGCGAGGTATGGGGTAAGCTGAGGGAGCTTAACGGAAAGGAAAAAGGGCAAAAATGGGCGTTTATGTTTACGGACAGGTACGACGAGCTTTTCAATCCTCGGGTTTGCGAGGACGAGTGCATTATATGCCATCAACCCGTGGTAGGCAAAGAAAAATGTGACGTTTGCAGCCGGATGATTGAAATCGGCGAAAAGCTGGTGGCAGGCGAGAGCAACGCCCTTTTAAGAGAACCGGGCGGTCAAAAGCTGTATCAGGTAAAGGATACATCGGATTACGACATAGAGATTCTGGACGAATACTTTTATTCCTTCAAAAAGCCTGATAAGGCAGAGGATATAATGAGGATATATTTGCTTGAAGAACTTTGGCAGCTTCAGCCGGGGTATACCGTAAAAAATTTCCCTGCTGCCATATACGTGCATCAAAAGGATTTGGAGAAACTGGTGGAAGATGCTACGGGGTACAAAAAGTTGGGTGTGCTCAGAATGGATGTTGACCGGCTGGGCAAAATTTTCAGCTCCGGGCTTAAAGGGAGGACAACGTTTGCAAGGTTGAACGATCTGTCGGAACGCCTTAACCTTTACTTCAAATATTATTTGCCCTGGCTGATTGAAAACCGTGTGGAATCTCCTCTGACCTTCAACCCGTTGAAAAAATATAACGCCGTAAACCTCATATATTCCGGTGGCGACGACCTGTTCATGCTGGGGACGTGGGACAGCGTGTTGGACGTGGCATGGATGATATACGCCGACTTTAAGCGGTACGCTGGATATAACCCCGATATTTCGCTGTCAGGCGGATATGTGCTTGCGGATGAAAAGATGGCATTCTATCGCATGGCCGAGGCTGCAGGGGATGAGGAGAAGAAGGCGAAGGACAGCGGGAGGAACAGCCTGGCGCTATTTGGACAGGCCCTTAAATGGAGCAGCATAAATCGTTTAAGTGGGGCGGACAGGGAAGGGTCCACTCTAGCGGGTGTGATGCACCTGCTGTCTAGAGATATACAGTTTGAAGGGGATAGAGCAAAATGCAGGGATTTAAGCAAGTCCTTCATTCATAAGCTACAGCGGCTGGTAGAAGAATGGCAGGGAGGTGAGCGGGAGGAAGACCGAGAATCGGCCGAAGAAAGGTACTGGGTTATTCCAAAGATCTATTACCTATTTGCCAGGGAGGCAAAGCAAAAGGGTAAACCGCTTTTTACGGTGGCGCTTAAGGAGGACGTGCTGAGCAGGCTTTTGATGCCGGCTTTGATAATAGTAGATTATTTAACCAGAGGAGGGGGAGACAGGTGAGTTATGTGGACAGCTTAAAAGCTATACCATTACCGCTCGATAAGGTGAAGGCCTTTTTAATTCTATCCAGGAGAAAGGAAAATGACAGGGAGAAATTATTCGACCTATGCGGCTTGGAAAACTATAAGAATCTCATAAGAAGGGCTATCATAAATGATAACAGGCAGCATAACGATCAATTCAATAACCTCGCTGCCACATACAGGAGGGAGATCATAGAAGGCTACATAATCAGGGGGATAAACAGGTATCCCAGTTTAAGCAAAATGCCAAACAAGCAGCTGGTAGAATACGGCGAGATACTGGGCGCTTTTTTGGTGGGCAATGACCTTAAGACCAACCAGATTAGAAAGTTTCTGGATGGCATAAGGCAGCTTGAAAACAAGGTCAACAAAGACATGAGGGATGAAGCCTTCTCCAATGAGGAGCTTATACTTTTGAAGGTACAGCTTGCCTATGCGGCGGCCCGTGAGGACAAGGTTGAGCCCTTCAAGAGGGTCATAAATGCGGCAATAGATAAGGTGAGCGCCAGCGGCAAAGAAGGATATGACGATTTTCGCAAGCTGGTGAAGTTCATAGAAGCCGTGATTGCTTACCACAAATATTACGGCGGCGGAGAATGATAGAAGGGGGTTGTGAGCGGTGCTTACGGGAAAATTCTACGGTAAGGTTTTTATAGAGGGACAAATCGAGTGTTTAACCGGATTGCACATCGGGGCAGGTAAGGAGACTCTGGAGATAGGCGGTTTGGATATGCCCGTCGTGAGGGATCCCATTACCAGGGAACCGTACATACCCGGGAGCAGCATAAAGGGAAAAATGCGTTCCTTGCTTGAAAGGCTGGAGTTTGCCATGAACGGTGGCCGGCTTAATACCAGGGAATATTTTTCCAAGAAATGTGCCGATGGCGTCTTTCATCACGAGTGCAATGATGAAAAATGTCCCGTGTGCAGGCTTTACGGTGCCAGCAAGGGCAACAGCGTCAACAATAATCGTCCTGCCAGGCTGTACGTCTATGATGCCCATCTTTCCAATAAGGATAAGCTGGAAGCAATAGATACCGGTTTATACCTGACCGAACTTAAGTTTGAGAATACCCTTGATCGCATAACTTCGGCTGCTTCTCCCCGCCAGATTGAAAGGGTACCCAGGGGTGCTAAGTTTGCCCTGACCATGGTGTATAACCAGGACAGCGAACGCTCCTCCGAACTTTTCAAGGGAGATTTGAGAAGCGTCTTTTATAACCTGTTGCTGCTGAAGGACGATGCGCTGGGCGGAAGCGTATCAAGGGGTTACGGAAGGATTGACATAAATGACGTGCGGGTGGTTTACAGGCCTTTTGAATATTACGTTGAGGGCAAGGGGGAGCGGATCTTCAAGCAGGGTGAAAAGAAGGAGAATGAAACCCTTAAGGAATTCTTTGACAGGGTATTAAGTGAACTAGCAAGGTAAAGGGAAGCAGGTGAACAGATGCGGTGCCGTGGAGTGAAGATGTATTTTACCTCTCCTGTGCATATAGGCAGGCAGGGCATTGGGATGGAAGGCAGCGATCTGACGGTACACAGCGATACTCTCTATAGCGTCATCTTTCAGACCCTGCTCAGGATGTACGGCCCAATCGAGAAAGATGAGCTATCGCTTAAGATAACGTCTGCCTTCCCGTTTATTGGAAATGTGTATTACCTGCCCAAACCTGGCATAAACCCGCCGGGCATTGAAAATGCCGAACTGCCTACGGAGTATGCTAAGGAGATAAAGTCGGTCAGCTATATTACGGTGGATCTTTTTCAGAAATGGATAGAAGGGGAAACGCCGGATTTTGAGGCTTTAAGGAATTCACAAAAGGAATTAAAGAAGCACATAAGGATAAGCGTAAGGCCGCGCGTAACGGTTGACAGGGTATGCTGCGATACCACCCTCTATTTTGAAGGGAGTACCTTTTACAGGCGTGGCCATGCAGGCCTGTATTTCCTATTACAGGGCGGCGAAAGAGAGTGGGAGATGATAAGGAAGGCATTTGTTTTCCTGCAGGAGGAAGGAATAGGCGGAGAAAAGTCTTTGGGATACGGGAAGTTTAAGGTGGAGTTTTTGGAGGACTTTGATCTGCCATCCATCGATGATGGGGAGAAATACGTTACCCTGTCGCTATACCATCCGAAAAGCTGCGATGAGCTAAAAGATGCAGCTTTATCATATCAGTTGGTACAGCGATGCGGCTGGTCGATCATAGATGGCAGGCATGCGCTGCAGAAGAAGGTCCTCATATTTGCCGAAGGGTCCGTATTTTCCAGGGAAGTAGAGGGAGATATCGTTGATGTGTCGCCCCTGCAGGATGCCCATCCCGTTTACAAATACGGCAGAGCTTTTCTTGTGAAGGCGAGGTGATCTCTTGAAAAAGCGCGTAAGGCTTTCGGTGCTGTCACCCGTATTTATAGGCGATGAAAAAGGTGAGCGTTCACCCCTGGAATACTATCTGGAGCAAAAAGCGTATGTATACGTCATTTCGGAGGGCAAGCTGTTAAGGGCTCTTAAGGAGAAAAACAGGCTAAAGGATTTTTTAACCTACCTTGAGCAAGAAGATAGGCCTAACATGAATAGGTTTTTCAGCCAGTTAGGACCGCAACAAAGTTCGGTGTTAAGGGATGCTACCTTGCGTAAAATTAAGACGGGAGTATCCAACCTTAGCAATTTGCGCCTGCATATGATGAATCCAATGACTGGAGAGCCCTATATACCGGGAACCTCCATAAAGGGTAGTTTACGTCTTGCTTTGCTGTATTACCTGGCTTCAAAGGATACGAAGAATTTTGTAAATAGAGTGGAACAAGCTGTTGAGAAGGAAAAAAATAAGAAAAAAGCGGGCAAAGGCATTGATACGGATTATTTTCAGCGGTACAAGATCGTAAAGGATAATCGCTCGGACGGCAATCCGCGAAATGACATTTTGAGGATGCTAAAGGTGTCCGACGCGTTTGTGAGAATACAAAGCCGTACCGATTATATCTCCGAGGTCTATCAGGTAAAGGTTATCAGCTTGAACAATGATAACGGGGGCTACCATTTCAGCAGGGCGGGTAACAGGGAAATAAACATATACGTTGAGGCGATACAACCGGGTATGCGGTTTGAGTTTGATATCGATATAGATGAATTCCTTGAGAATATATTCAAGAGCTGTGGCTTTACCGGTAAAATGAACGAGCAGCTCATGCAAGCGCTCGGGTTAAAATACGGAAACCTGCTTGATGAGGAGAGGAGCTTTTTTGAAAAAGCGGGTTTGAAAGCGATGGTAAATTACTGTGACATGCTTAAGAAAAGCGGTGCCAACTTCAGGCTGGGCTGGGGAAGCGGCATGCTCAATACCACGGCAGCCATGTTGCTGCCCGGGGAAGTAAGGAGAAAGATAAGAGGACGTTATTTCAAACCGAGGAATAATGTAATCTTTCCGCAGTCCAGGAAGGTTGTGGTAAGCGGTAACGGAAGCGTCGCCCACATGATAGGCTGGTGCAAGCTGGAGTTTGTGTGAAAAGGATGAATGCCGATAATGCCATAATGCTGTGCGAAAAGCTTTTGGAGAAGATAGCGTTGGTGAAGAAGGATTTGATATAAAGCAATATCCCTTTAAAGAAGAGGAGTATATGGCGGTATTGAAGGATGTGTTGGATATAAGTTAATAATTTGTCGTCGATCCCCTTGTATTTCTTGCACTATTGGAGGTCGACGACAAATAATATGATATTATACTCTAAAAACATCGATGCATCTCAATTTTTTGACGAGTTTTTGACCCACGAATAGGGGACGGAAAC
>ENA-UPSB01000736-UPSB01000736.1-bioreactor-metagenome-genome-assembly--contig:-NODE-736-length-48497-cov-16.856013_pt1 | contig 48497 bp, 44 predicted proteins | sample MGYA00238182_ERZ773286 | MGnify/ENA primary metagenome ERZ773286 (study PRJEB29026, sample SAMN07631240) | bioreactor metagenome | isolation source: Switchgrass digestor | place: USA: Dartmouth...
AATAATTACGCTGGGGAAAAGACCCCAGCGTAGCGACCTTGAGTTTTTGACTTTCGATATAATTTACTTTCTAAAGTTTTTAACCAATTTTGCGGGATACTATAATAAGAAGCTAAGCAAAATAAAGCTCCCAAATATTGAAGGATACGAGGACGTTGTGGTAAGATTTGATGGGGAGAAATAAACGAGTACGTCGACTATAAAAAGAGTTTTTTAGAGAGAGAAACAATCCGCAGAAAAAGCCTTGTAAAACCTGGTGAGCCGTGCAGGAGTCGAACCTGCGACACCCGGATTAAAAGTCCGGTGCTCTACCTGCTGAGCTAACGGCCCACTGTTTAGCGTTTGACAATATATCCTAAAGTTAGGTTTCTGTCAACAGCTTTATTATTTTACCAGAAGGGTGAAGGAATTTAAAGGTTTATGAGGAAAAAATTTACCATCTCTGCGCCAAATTCCTTCACTAAAACAGCCAAGGTAGGAAGCTTTTTATTGTCCTTAAGATTACTGGCAGTAGAACCATGTGGAATGTTCTATGTCAGAAACCAAACCACTCAGGAGTCGTTCGAAAACCCCTAATACTTTTAGAAAATAAAACACAATTTATTCCTTTACCTTTGACACTCCTCACCCTTACCCTTACTTTCACTCCAGTGCTGAAGAATGAAATTAATAACAGCTATAGATAAGGCTTAGAAGGATAGGAAAAATAAATTTTTTCTCAAATAAGGACTGGACTGCCAAAAGCGAAAGTGCTATGATAATCTGGGAAAGGTAGAGATGGTTTAGCTATGAATGATACTATCATAACTTTTGCAGGTAGGACTTTTACTCCCCAAGATATAGAACTCATTCAATGGGCCAGGAAAACATATCCATCTTTATCTAAAAAGGAATTAGCTGCTACAGTATGTGAGTTTTTAAATTGGACTACTCCGGGAGGAAGTCCTAAAATACCTCAATGCCAATTACTTCTCCAAAAACTTGCAGCTCAAGGAATGATACAGCTACCACCTCTTCAACGTTCAGCTAAAAAGAAAGCTTTTACTCCCCAACAGGATATAAAAGGGGATACCAGTCCCCTAGAGGGAGAAAGCCCAGATTTTGAACCTCTTTGTTTGGAAATTACTAAGCCTGGTGAACCATCTTTTTCTCGTTGGAAAGCATATATAGACCAATATCATATGCTGGGTTACAAGATGGTATTTGGTTCCCGCCTCCATTATTTCCTCAAATCAGGTGATAGAGAATTAGGAGGTCTACAATTCTCAGCTTCAGCCTGGGCATTAGAACCCAGAGATAAATGGATAGGATGGAGTATCCAGGATAAGAAAGAACGTCTACACCTTATCCTGAACAATAGCCGCTTTCTCATCTTCCCCTGGGTACATATTCACAACTTAGCCAGCCGAGCTTTATCACTGGTGGTTAAACAAATCCAGAATGACTGGTTAAAGTGGTACGGTTATGCCCCAGTACTATTGGAAACCTTTGTAGACCTGGAGCACTTTACCGGTACTTGTTACCGAGCAGCTAACTGGCTCTACTTAGGACAGACTAAAGGACGGGGAAGAATGGATAGAAATAAAGAATATCTTCTATCACCTAAAGCCATATACGTATATCCCTTGGAGAGAAACTTCAGAGCTTATCTGCGAGGAGAAAGAGCCTATAGGATAATAGACCCTGATGAACGATAACAACAGCTACTTACCTCTTAAGACTTACCTTCAACCCCAGAAATTATCCCTCCCCAATAGCAAATCGACCCTCCTATCACAGAGAGAAGAGAAAGCTGATAAACAGGATATGGTGGAACGAACCATCATAGTCTACCGTCAGATATTGCCCCCTCTCTTAAAAAACTTGAGCTGCATATCTGATCCCCGGCAACCAGGTAAAGTTAAATACCAGATAGCTATGTTAATGCTCTATGGCATTTTGATGTTTGCCTTTCAGGTATCATCAAGAAGACAAGCCAACAGAGAGATGACCCATCCTTTATTCTTAGAAAATCTAAAAGCTCTATTTCCAGATATAGAAGATATTCCCCATGCTGACACTCTGGCTAAATTACTAAAAGATTTAGAAGATGTGGAGCAAATACAGGAATGTATGATAGGACTATTAAAAAACCTCATCAGAAATAAAAAGTTTAAGAACCATCTTTACCAGCACCACTACCTGATAGCTATCGATGGAACCCAAAAACATATCCGTAACTATCCCTGGACTTCTCAGTGTTTAAGGAGACAGGTGGGTAAAGGCGAAGAAAAAGAAACTCAATATTACGTATACGTATTGGAAGTATTGTTGATATTAGATAATGGAATAACGCTGCCCCTCCTGAGTGAATTTCTCGATAACCAGGCCTATGCCAATGAAACTACTAAACAGGATTGTGAAAGGAAAGCTTTTTACCGGATAGCTAAAAAGCTCAAAGCTATCTTTCCTAAAAGCAGATTGACCATAGTGATTGATGGATTGTATGCCTGTGGTCCAGTGATCCATCTGTGTAAGGAGAACCGATGGGATTATATGATTGTTCTAAAAGATAACTGCTTAAAAGAAGTAGGGCAAGAAGCCCGAGGGTTGATGAAGCTGGAGCCAGGAAATAGTTATGAATGTTACTGGGGTGATAGACATCAAACCTACCAATGGGCTAACCAGATAGATTATTACTATGGTGAAAATGGTAGAAACCGAGAAAGATTTGATGTAGTAATATGTGAAGAAGCATGGGAGGTAGATAGCCGCCTAAGTGGTGAACCAAAGTATAAAAAGACCCGGTACGCCTGGTTATCTGGTAGTACTATAAACCAGGATAATGTTTTTATTCGTTGTACCAGGATGGCCAGGTATAGATGGAAGATAGAAAACCATATACTGATAGAAAAACATGATGGTTATGGATACGAACATTGTCTATCTTATGACTGGAATGCTATGAAAGGTTATCACTATTTGATGAAAATAGCCCATTTCATTAATGAGCTGATAACTCATAGTGAATTATTGATAGAGAGGGTAAGAAAAGTAGGAGTAAGACAGTTTATAAAGGACTTATATGAGACCTTAAAAAACACCGAGCTTAACCTTCAGAAGATTCAAGAAGTAGTATCCAGAAAGCACCAATGGAGGCTTATCTCTTCTGAGTTTACTTGAGATAAACAACTGAGCCATATATTGCTATATTCCCTCAGAAGCTGTTTAAGAGGTGGTTGAAAGAACTGTATATTACTGTCCATTAATAGCTCTAAAATAATAATCAGGTAGTATAGGACACCAAATGAGGATATGATTTTACCTAAATAATAGAAATAAAACTAATTATTTTGGATAAAAACAGATATTTGGCATATATAAGCTGATAAAGTGCTTTTTGTAAATTTTCATTCTTCACCTCTGCTTTCACTCTCACTTAGTTGACAGTAGAAGAATAATGTGATAACGTTATCTTAAATTCTAAGGAGAAAAATATAAACTATGAAAGATAAAAAAATCACTATAAAAGACGTAGCCAAAGAGGCAGGAGTTTCGGTAGCTACTGCCAGCCGGGCTTTAGGTGAATATGGATATGTAACGAAAGAAACCAAAGAGAAAGTTCTCAACGCCGCTCTAAAGCTAAATTATAACTATAATGCGTTAGCTAAAAGTTTACGTACCAATAAAACTATGACTATTGGATATCTTTTGCCGGATATAGCCAACCCGTTTTATTCTCGGATTGTGCGAGGGATTCAGGATGTGGCTTTTGAGGAAGGATACAATGTGATTATCTGTAGTAATGATAACGATATCATAAAAACTGAGCGGTTTGTCAAAATGTTTCTTCGCCATCAGGTAGAGGGAATTATTTATTCTACTCCTTATAACCAGGTACTAAACGATATGTGCGAGACTTTTAAAAAACAAGGAATACCAATAATTAACTGTTACGGCTCTACTCAGGTTTGTGCCTCTGATATGGTTATAGGAGATGCAGAGAAAGGTTGCTATCAGGCAACTCATCATCTTTTAGAATTGGGGCATCGGCAGATTGCCATATTGAGGGTAAAAGAAAGTGGCATCAGCAAACGTCGCTTTGAAGGATGCAAGAAAGCTTTGGAAGATTTTGGAATAGAAATTGACCCTCATTTTCTAGTGGATGCCGAAGACTTTTCTCAAAAAAGCGGTTATCTCCAGGCTAAAATTTTATTTAGCTACCCTCAAAAGCCTACCGCCATTCTTGCTTTTAGTGAACAATTAGCTATTGGGGTGTTAAAGGCGGCTCGAGAAGATGGAATAAAAGTTCCTGAGGATTTGTCTCTGGTGGGGGTGGATGACATAATTGCCGAAGTCTTAGAGCCTCCTCTTACCAGCGTTGCTCTTCCCACCTATGAAGCGGGGAGAACGGCTGCCTCTCTTTTATTTAGCCGACTTAGAGATGGAAATTCTTCTCCTTCCCGACAAGTAGTGTTGGAAGAAAAATTGGTGGTGAGAAAATCAACCAAGGGGAGAGGATAGAGAAGGAGGTGGTAAGAAAGGGATTTGTTTCGTTTTAATGTATTGGTTTCGATACGGAAGGAACAAATATTGTTAAAAGCTTAAGTAATAACAAAGATAATTTAAGGGAGGTTTGTGGTGATGGAATTAAAGAAAATTTGCTTAGTAAGTCTTATCTCTTTGGTAATTTTATTAGTTTTTGGAGTCGTATATGCTCAAGAGACAATCGAGCTTCAAGTATGGGATGTTTTTGATCCGGCTACCTCTTTTGATGCTGTAGCTAGAGAAGAATGTTTTAGACAGTATGAAAAAGAAAACCCCGGAATAAAGATACAACATAACATTTTAGTTTATGCCGATTTACATGAAAAATTAGTGGTAGCTGGAGCAGCCAACAGTGGCCCGGATGTTCTCCATATGTTGGGAGAATGGGTACCAGAGTTCGCTCTTATGGGAATAATAGAAGATGTGACCGATCGGGTAAATGTCTGGGAGGAAAAGCAATATTTCCCCGATTCTACCTGGGCAGTAGCAAATTACGAAAGTAAATGTTACGGTATCCCAAGCATTGCTAGCCCTCGAGTTCTTCTTTACCGAGAAGATTATTTAAAAGAGGCAGGTTTTGATGGTCCTCCCAATACTTGGGATGAATTTAAAACCGTTGCTCAGAAAGTTACTCAGACGGTTGAAGGAGTTTATGGTTTTGGTTTTTGTTCTTCATCTAATGCAGTTAGAGGACCCCAGGAATTTCTGCCTTTTCTCTGGCAAACAGGTGGCGAGTGGGTGGTTAAAGATGAAAATAACAAGTGGATTCCTGGATTTACAGTTGAACAAGCAGAAGAAGTATTTAATTTTTATAATGACCTTATGAACAATTTGAAGGTTTGCCCTCCTGGTAGCATTGGTTGGGAATATCTTGAGTTGGACAACGCTTTTACGGTCGGCCAAATTGCCATGTGTCATAACGGTAGTTGGATGCAACACTATCAAGAAAAAGCAGGAGAGGCCTTCCAACATTGGCGGGGTGCTCCGATGCCGGCTAATAAAAATCGAGCTACCTATTTTGAAGTAAAAGTAGAGGGTATTGGAAAGTTTTCTACCCACAAGGATGAGGCATGGAAGTTCCTTACTTGGTTGATGGGTAAAGACCAAATGGCCAAGCATACTCGTGGTGATAACTTACCTTCTAGAACTGATGTTGTTTCTCTTCCTGAGTTTCAAGAAGATGAGTGGAAAAAGCCTTTCTTTGCTGTTATTCCAGATGGTAAACCTTTCCCTCCTATTCCCATGGCTGAATCAAATAAGGCTATGATGGATGAGCTCCAGGCGGTTCTTTATCAGCAGAAAGCTCCAGCTGAAGCAGCAGAAAGTTTGCTTGCTAGATTAGAGGACATATTAGAGTTTATTAACGAATAAGTAGACCATACATTAATGAGATAGAGGGCAAAAGCTAAAGGCTAAGCCCTCTATCTCATTGTGATAAAAGGAGAGAGAAATGAGGCAGAAAGGAAAAGATTATCATCTAAGATTAAAACAAGCTCTTGCTCCTTATCCCTATTTTATCATCCTCTTGGTTCTGGTTGGAGCTTTAATGATTTATCCTTTAATAGACGGGATTTGGCTCTCCTTCTGGCAAAAGAACCTTCTTTACCCCACAAGAGATAAATTTGTCTGGTTTGCCAATTATCGAAAGCTCCTTTTTGAGGACGAAATTTTTTGGCTTGCCCTTAAAAATTCAATCATCTTTACTGCAGCATCAGTCTTTTTTGAATATTTGTTAGGTTTAGGGAGCGCGCTGTTACTTAACAGTAAATATATTCGGTTTAAAAATTTCCTTAGAGGCATTGTTCTTCTTCCTTGGGTGGTTCCTATTGCAGTGAATTCCATAAATTGGACTTGGATGCTATTGCCTGAGTATGGTTTCGTTAACCAAGTCTTAAAGGTGCTGGGGCTAGGGCATTTAGCTCGAGGATGGCTGAGTGACTTAAATTGGGTGTTTCCCACTGTTATCTTGGTTAATGTGTGGAGGAGCTTTCCTTTTTATACTGTGACTATTTTAGCTGGACTTACTTTAATTCCCAAAGAACTTTACGAAGCAGGACAAATTGATGGCACAACCAGATGGCAGGCTTTCCGCTATATTACTTTCCCTGGAATTAAAGGAATTTCAACAGTTATTGTAATCTTGCACCTAATTTGGACCTTTGTAAACTTTGATGTTATTTATCTTTTAACTGGTGGAGGACCACTTCACCGAACTGAGGTTTTACCTACTTATCTTTATCAACAAGCTTTCAGCTATTTTAACATGGGCTATGCTGCAAGCATAGGTGTTTTTATCTTTATTTTCTTAGTCGTCACAGTAGGTCTTTATTTTTCTCGATTATCCAATTTTTATGGGAATGAATAAAAGGTGGGGGTGAAAAATGATTAAAGAATGGCATGTTAAACTTGGAGTTTGGGTTGGAGTAGCTCTATTGCTTCTTTTTGTTCTTTTTCCTTTCTATTGGATGTTTACCACTTCCATTAAACCAGACCAAGAAATTCTTTCTAATCAGCCTACTCTTATTCCCCACAGCGTTACTTTTAAACACTATGTAACTGCTTGGGTGTACGGTAAGATAGGCACTTATTTTAAAAATAGTTTAATCGTTGCTAGCTTAACTGTAATTTTAAGTTTTTTAGCAGTGGTTCCAGCAGCTTTTGCCTCTAGTCTTTACCGGACTAAAGGAACCAAATTACTTTCTGTTTTTGTCTTATTTTTACAAATGTTTCCAGGAGTTTTATTGCTAATACCTTTATACATCTTAATGAAAAGATACCAATTAATTGACACTTATACTGCTTTAGTCATATCTTATTCTACCTTTACTATTCCTTTTTGTTTTCTCCTTACTAAATCTTATTTTGATAACTTACCCAACGAGCTCTATGAAGCCGCTCGCATTGATGGTTGTTCCGACTTTAGAATATTCTATAAAATCTCCCTACCCCTGATTCTACCCGGTATTATGGTGACCAGTCTATTTGCTTTTGTTTTAGCGTGGTGTGATTTTATGTTTGCCAAAACTTTTACCAATACTGAATCTGCTCGAACCCTTACTGTTGGTTTATCCACCCTTAAAGGAACCTGGACAGTTGAGTGGGGACCATTGATGGCCGGAGCTAGTATTGCCACTATTCCAATACTGATTATTTTTGCTCTGGCTAATAAATATATAATTGAGGGCTTAACTGCTGGTTCAGTAAAAGGATAGTCATAAAAATAGCCTATTTATAAGGAAGGAGTGTCTCATATGCCTAAAATTGTATTAATCGGTGCGGGAAGTGTAGTTTTTGCTCAAAAATTAATTATTGATTTAATTACTTTTCCAGCTCTCCAAAATAGTACTATCTCTTTAGTGGATATAGACGAGGAGAGACTAGAACTTATTACCAAGCTTACTGAAAGACTGAAAAAGCAGGAAAATTTACCTATTACTATCGAGTGCACCACCGAAAGGAAGAACGTTCTACCTGGTGCAGATTATGTAGTTAATATGATACAGGTAGGAGGATTAGATGCTTACCAGCTAGATGTTGAGATTCCCAGGAAGTATGGCATAGACCAGACAGTAGGAGATACTTTAGGGCCAGGTGGGGTATTCCGCGGTTTGCGCACTATTCCAGCTCTGTTAGATATAGCTCGTGACATAGAAGAACTTTGTCCTCAGGCTCTTTTCATAAATTATACCAACCCTATGGCTATTTTGTGCTGGGCTCTGAGTAAAGCTACCAGAGTTAAAAATGTAGGACTTTGCCATAGTGTGCAAGGAACTGCTCGAACTTTAGCAGAATTTATTGGAATTGGTGCTAAAGACGAAACAGAATATCAAGATGAAAACGCGAAATTTTCCTACAAACCCCTTCCTCAAGACATTGATTATTGGGTAGCAGGGATCAACCACCAAGCCTGGTTTTTAGAGTTTAAATATAAAGGAGAAGATGCCTATCCACTTCTGTGGAAAGCTATGGAGAATCCAGAAATTTACCAACAAGAAATAGTCCGTTTTGAAATAATGAAACATTTTGGTTACTTCGTTACTGAGTCCAGCCATCATATGTCAGAGTATGTTCCTTACTTCAGAAAAAATCCTGAGTTAGTTAGGAAATTTATTCCCGAGCGCTGGGACTATTATGAAATTTGTAAAGAGGGATTAGCCCCTTACCAGGATAAAATAAGAAAACAAATCAGTGGAGAAGAACCAATTGAGATTCGTAGGAGTCTGGAATATGGTTCTCAGATTATCAATGCTATGGAGACTAACCAAATAGTACGAATTAATGGCAATGTTGAAAATAGCGACTTAATTACCAACCTTCCTTGTGGTTCTTGTGTTGAGGTACCCTGCTTAGTGGATCACCTAGGCATTCACCCTTGTTATGTAGGAAACCTTCCTCCCCAGTTAGCAGCTATCAATCTAACCAATATAAATGTCCAAGAACTAGCAGTTATTGGTGCTTTAGAAAAAAATAAAGAAGCTATATATCAAGCGATTTATCTTGATCCTCTTACTTCGGCCTTACTTACTCTCCCAGAAATCAAACGCATGGTTGATGAGATGTTTGAAGCAGAAAAAGAATACCTACCAGGATGGTGAGGGTGGTCTCCTTGAGAATTAAAAATATTTCTTAGCTAATCTCCAGGGGTAACTGGTAGAAAGAATTGTTCACGGTCTTTCGCCTTTCTAAATCTTTTGTGGTTTTATTTCTCACCTGGTGGGGGTCTATGGTAAGATAAGAAAAATAAGCGAAAGGAGAAAATGGAAATGGCTGAGGTATTAGAGAATTTAAAGAGTCTGGTCAAGAAAGCAGAGAGTAAAATGGTGCTTCTCGTGGCCGATGGCTTAGGGGGCATTCCCCACCCTGATTTTGGTTACCGAACAGAATTGGAAGCAGCTCAGACTCCCCACCTGGATGAGTTGGCTAAAAAAAGTGCTTTGGGGTTAATGACCCCAGTAAATTACGGTATCACCCCGGGGAGTGGTCCAGGACATATTGGGTTATTCGGCTACAATCCCGAGGAGCTTACCATTGGCCGAGGAGTATTAGAAGCTTTAGGAGTAGGTTTTCATCTTCAAGCAGGAGACGTCGCAGCGCGGGCTAACTTTGCCACTCGGGATGAGCGAGGTATCATTGTGGATAGAAGGGCAGGTCGTATCTCTACGGAGGAATGCGCGCGATTAGTAGAAAAAATTTCTCAAGAAGTAAAAGAAATTGAAGGGGTAGAGATAATTTTAAGACCGGGTATGGAGCACAGATTTGTCCTTATTTTGCGAGGAGAAGGTCTGGGAGAAAAAGTTAAAGATACCGACCCCCAAAAAGAAGGATTTCCTCCTTATGAGCCCCAAGCACTAGATGCAGCATCGGAAAAAACGAGCCGGGTTTTAAAACTCTTCTTAGAGAAAGCCAACCAAATCATTAAAGAAGAGCCCAAGGCCAATGCCATTCTTCTGCGCGGTTTTTCCCAATCTCCCCATCTTGAGAAATTCTCGGAACGCTATGGAGTAAAACCTTTAGCCATTGCTATTTACCCTATGTACAAAGGAATTGCTCGACTTTTTGGTTTTGATACCCCTGAAGTCTCGGGAGATTTTCAAGATGAAGTAAAACTGCTCCGGGATAAGTGGTTCGACTACGACTTTTTCTTTTTGCACTATAAAGACACTGATAAAGCAGGAGAAGATGGAGATTTTAAGAAAAAAGTAGATAGGATAGAGTATTTAGACCAGTTCATCCCCCAAATTCTGGCTCTAAATCCCGATGTTCTTGTTATTACCGGAGACCATTCTACTCCCACCCTTTTACACAGTCATTCCTGGCATCCTTCGCCCGTTCTCCTTTACTCTAAATATGCAGGAAGCAGCACAGGACTGCGTTTTACCGAACGGGAGTGCGCTCACGGATATTTAGGGCAATTTCCAGCTCGAGCTTTAATGAGCTTAATGCTTGCTAACGCTCTGCGGCTGGGTAAGTTTGGAGCTTAAAAAATAAGTGGCGAGGTAGAAAGTTTATTTTCTGTCGGCCTCGCCACTTACCGGGGAAGAAACTCTATTTCCATAATCAGTAGATACCCTTCTTCCTTCTCTCTCTATCATCTTTTTAACCTCTAAAAGATAGCTTTCCCAGGATTTTCCAGTGTCTTTTTTCCCCGGATAAATGATATATTCCTTTTGGTAGGGGGAGGGAGTAAGGTTGGGCATAAAAACATTCGCTCCGCAAGAGAGCGCTCTTTCTCTGCCTCCGGGAATAAGTGCTCCCAAAGCAGTGGTAGCAGGAAGGTTAGAAGTTTTAGTAAGAATCCGGGTGAGAGCCAAAACTTTTAAAGTGAGAAGATATTTTTCCTCGGGGTCAGAAACCTCCCCTCCCCAAGGAGTATCAGGGTTAGGAATAAAAGGACCTATGCCAATCATATCAAAATTCCACTCCTCAAATTTTTTGATATCTAAAGCTAAAGACTGAGGAGTTTGATGAGGAAGTCCTACCATATTCCCACTTCCTACCTCATATCCTAATTCCCGGAGGACTCTTTGACACTCCAAGCGTTGGTCGAAATCATCATCGGGGTGGAGCCGAGCGAAAAGTTCTCGGTCAAAAGTTTCCTGTTTTAGGAGATAACGATCTGCTCCGGCTTCTCTCCACAGAGCGTATTCCCAGAACTCTCGCTCTCCGATACTCAAAGTTATTGCTACACCAAGCTTTTTAATCCGGTAAAGGAGAGAAGCTAAACTTTTAGCATCATAAGCAAGGTCTTCCCCAGATTGGAGCACAATGGTTTTTACTCCCTGCAAAGCGATTTTCTCAGCAAGGTTATAAATCTCTTCTCCTGTCATCCGGTATCTTTTAAGTTTCCGGTTATCCCGACGCAACCCACAATAAAAACAATTTCTGCGGCAAAAATTGGAAAACTCTATCAATCCCCGGATGTGAACCTCGTCTCCCACATATTTTTTTCTCTTCTCATTAGCTAGATAAAAAAGCCGCTCTTCCACTTCTTTATCTTTACTCTCTAAAAGAGTAGTTATCTCATCCGGGGTGAGGTCCTCTTCCTCGTTTAATTTATTTAATAAATCCCATTCCTTTCCCCTATTTTTCATCTAATTTTCCTCTCTAATATCTCTTATAGTCAACCCCCAAAATATTATAATATTTCTTGCTCTTCAAAGGACAAACTCTCTTTCTCGAGCCTGGTGGACACGACTCCGAGAAGAGGTTATACTGCAAAGGTAGAAAGAAAAAGTGAGGTAAAAATATTATGGTGGTCTTAATTCGCCCTTCTTTTCCTTTTACTCTTTTTCCTTATTTAGAAACTTACCACCCTTTTTTAGACCGTTCCTTTTTCTGGAGTAAAGGTAGATGGTGGATCGCGCTGGGTGAGAGTAAAACAACAATTGCTCAAGTAGTAGAAAGAGAAGGAGGGAAGAATCCTCTTTTAGAAATAACCTTAGAAAGTGAGGAAAGCATAAAAGAGCTCTCTTTTCTATTGGGTTTTGACGAAAATCCCCTTCCTTTTTACCAATTGGGAGAGAGAGACCCGGTTATGAGTAACATCATAAAAGAATTTTATGGGGCGCGTATTCCTCGCTCTCGAAGTCTATTTGAGGCGGCAGTGACTACTATTCTGGAACAGCAGATTTCAATGAAAGTGGCTTCTACTTTGCGGAAGCGCTTGGTGGAGAGGTGGGGCGGCGGCCCCTTTTATAGAGAAGGAGAAGCGACCTTTGCTTTTCCTACCCCCGGAGATATAGCGAAAAGTTCTCCTTTCGAACTAAGAGAGATAGGAACGTCTAACGCTAAAGCTCGGACGATTTACCAATTAGCTAAGATGATAGAAGAAAAGGAAATAGATCCGGAATTCTGGAAGACCTTATCTTCTTCACAGGTAGTTGATGCATTAGCTCACCTTCCTGGAATAGGGCTGTGGAGTGCTCAGTTTATAGTTGCTCGATGGATGCCGGTCAGCGATTGTTTTGCCCCCAGCGACCTGGGTTTGAGAAAAGCAATAAGTTTTTTCTATCAGGGAAGCGACCATCCTGTCTCTGCTATCGATGCTCAAGAAATATTGCACCGTTTTTCTCCTTATGAGCGCTGGGCAGGCTGGTATCTTCTTATGGCTATAGAAAAAGAGAAGAGTTCTTCTTTGGGAAGTTACTTTCCAAGTATGGAAGAAAGGCGATTTTACTGATAAACACTTCGAAAATCTGTATCGCCAGAAGAGAGACCCCTGGAATTATGAGCAATCTGATTTCGAGCGAGAAAAATACCTCAAAACTCTGGAAGCTATACCCGAAGAAGTAGAAATCATCTGGGAAATAGGATGTGCTGAGGAGTTTTTACTCAGCTACTTCTCGAGCAAGGAAAAAGAGTCTGGGGAGTGGATGTTTCTTCTACTGCTCTTTCTCGAGCTCAAGGAAGATTACAAAACTTTGGTGACAGAGTGCATCTTCAGAAACTCGATATTGTGAGAGAAGACCTAGAAGGAACTTTTGATCTTATCCTGGCTTCAGAAATTTTATACTATTTAGGAGGAAAAGATTTACCAAGAGAATCACCGGTTCTACAAGGTAGCGGAAGAAGTCACTTATCATCCTCATCGAGATTACATAATTACTCTTTTAAAAAAGAAGAAATGACGACTCTGTCATTTTTCTAAAATCACCATGCTCCAAGGAAGGCGATCGAGCGCTAAGGGAGGAGCAGAGGATGAGGATTCCACACTTAAAAAAAGAGCATCAGGAAGAGGGCGATTTCCAAAATCGAAGGTAAGAGTAACAGCTCTATTGCCTTTCCAAACTACCGGGAGACTGGGGACATAATCCCCTTGTAGATGCGCTACCTTTTTTCTATCAAAAATCATATAACTTTCCTGGAAAACTACTTCACCTTCGATGTATCCAATGAGATAAAAGCGATAACGGGCCTGAGGTGGGACGCCCGAATCATAGTAAAGCCGCAAAGATAGTTTATTCCCTTCTAACGTTACATCTAACCCTTGGATATCACCGCCACTGATAATTTTGGGAAGAGTGAATTCTCCTTTCTCATCGGGAATAGAAATAGTTTCGTTTTCTCTAAGATGGTATCTATTATCTATAGCATAAACCTCATTGGCTTTGGCAAAAGCTAGCAAAAATTCCCGAATCACTTGTTGGCTCCGATATTGGTCGATAGCTTCCTTTTTGGAAGCGACTTCTTCTGCATCCAATTCAAAACCTACCCACTGGTGAGTAGCCATAAGTTGAGAAGGAGGAGTAAGGCGAAGATAAGGGGCATATCCCCACAGAGGCGGCCATTTTATCCGACCAAAGTGAACCAGATAGAGATAAATTTTAGTGTCATCCATCCATAAAGAGCCTTTTTGACGCAGTCGCTCTAAGGCTTCTTTTACCAAATTATAAGTTGCCCAGTGGTCAGGATGAAGATCTGAAGGATGGGGTAAGTAAATAATTTGGGGGTGGAAAGTTTCCAGGATACTTTGGATATCCTGAATTACCTGTTCCCCACTATAGGGAGCGGAAATAGTGTATCCGGATAAATAAGGCGATTTATCAGTCTGAGTATAAGGGGAACGATAAGCGTGGTCATTGCTTCGGTACATCCACCACATTTTTTCTATTCCCCGGTCGGGATAGCCTAAAAAAATGACGTTTTCTTTTTCCAGACCTAAAATAGCTGTAGCCTCCAGAGCTTCTTTTTGTCGAAGGTATCCCAATTCTACTCCTCGGGGTAAATCCGGTGAGGAACCAGTCATTTCGTAATCATTTCCGAAACTATCACCAGAAGTTACAAAAACTACCTTGACTATCTTACCTTCCTGCAGAGCTTTTTGGATAGCTCCCCCACAACCTAAGGTTTCATCATCGGGATGCGGAGCAAAAATGAGAACCCGCTCCGAGCTATCAATTAACGGCTCAATAAGTTCAGTATAAACTTTGGAATAAACGTGGAAAAAAGGGGCAAATATTGAGTTAAAGGGAAGAATTTTAATTGAAAAGAAAAAACCTATTAAAATCGCAACCCCAAGAAGGGAAGTTTTTACCCATGATCTTCTTGGAATGCTTTTTATTTTTGGGTTCATAGATTGCTTCCTGTCCGGTTTTGGCAAGTTTTAACCGCAATTTACCTCTGCCATCCCTGCAATAGCCAAAACAGAACTTTTAGTGAGTTCTCATTTTATTTTTGTTTGTCTTTTAAAAAATTAGGGGGCAAGTACTTGCCCCCTAATTTAAGAGATTTTTCTCTCCAGCAGCTCTTTTAAACCAATCTTTTAGAAGGCAACAACCACTTTCTGTAGACGAATATTGCGTCCCGGCCCTGCTTCTATTCGCAAGCGATTGCTCCCCTCTTCTAAAGCGTTAGCGGGAATAGCAATTTCCTCTTCTTCACCGGGAGCTATTGTATCCCGGTTTACATTAATAGTCTCCAATCGCTTCCCATTCACCGAAACTTGAGCTTTTCCTCCTGACTCTCCTTGTATCCAGAGGAAAATAGCTCCTTCCTGAGGTAACCCTCCGGGATTAAATTCAAATTCTACTGCTTTTCGAGGTTCCATTTCTAAAACATAGGAGTCATTTACCGAGAAGCCAAAAATGATTTCTCCGGAATAGCGTAATTTTTCTATGTTACCTCGAGGAGTACCACTGGCAAAGTCAAGATAAAAGAGAGAAGAGTTTATAGCAATAGCCCGAGGTTCTACCGTTCCCCAAACTTCAAAAGAGGCTGGAGGTAAACCACTCGCTCCTCGAAATTGGGCAGTTATCTTCACGTCAATGGTCTCGTCTACATCCGGAGCATAATAGTAAACTGTGGCTCTACCCGAGGAATCGGTGGGAGTAGAATATTTATCCAAATCTCCTTCGCTTACTTCCCAGTAAATAGTTCGTCCATATATCGGTTTTCCGTTTTCATCTTTTAAAGTGGCTACCAGCTTTATATTTTCTCCCCCATTGATGGTAAATGATGAAGGAACTACCTCAAGAGTGGAATAACGCGCTTTTCTTTCTACTCGGATCGTAGTCCGGGTAGAAGAAGAAGCCAAATCTACTTCTCCTGGGAAACTCGCCTCCACCGTCACCGTTCCAGATCGAGAAGGAGCATAAAAAGTTACTCTACTTCTGCCCTGGGAGTCGGTAGTAACCCGAGAAGTGCTCAGTCGCCCATCACTTGCCGACCAGCGGATCTCTCTTCCCTGAAGAGGTCTCCCTCTTCCATCTTCTAAGGTAGCAGTCAAAATTACCGAAGCTCCTGGCTCTATAGTTAAATCACTGGGTTCTATGGTCAAAGAAGTACTTTCTATTCGCGCCAACACTTGGAAATGGGTGCGGTTAGCAGCGAAACGGCTACCAAAAATCCTATCTCCTTGATGAGGAGATTGTATAAAACTCTCAAGGTCTGCACTGCTCACCCTATCAGGGGTGAGAAGAACCACTATTCTCTCTACTCCTGCCGGACCATATACTGTTCCTACAAATTTTTCTTCTTTTCCCGAGCGCACAAACTGGTCACGGACAAGAATGCTTACATCCCCATTAGGTAAGTATTCTATTAGGTTAACATAACCATCCCGATTTGCCCGATAGCGAATAGTAATGGGTTCATTGATATAGTAGTTTGCTCCTTCTCCTTTATCTATAGATAAAGTAATCTGTTGTGAGCGAGGGATAGAAACATATACATCGGGGTGGAGCTGGAAACGGATAGAAACCCGGGGTTGAGCTCCTACCAGCATGGTCCCGCAAAGGAGAAAAACAAGCAAACTTAAGATAAACAGCTTTCCTCTGCTCCAGAGGAAGCGATTTTTATTCATATTCATTTTTCTCTCCTCCTTCTTATTTACTTATTTTTATTATAACATATCATCCTTTTCTCTCTTTTGTTCCTTTTGCTGAGGATAATAACCACTATAGAATTTTCAGCTTTTTCTCCGTCCTCACTATGGTTTAACCTACCAGGCTGTTCATGCTCGCAATAAAATAAGGAACAGGAACAATCCGAGATTTACAAAGTAGACATACTTCTAACACTCTGTAAAAGAGATTATCTTCCAAACAGCCTTGACACAGCCTAAAATATAGCCGACACTATCTCTTGGAGGTTATCAAATTACTTTTTGCCCTCTGTTAGATTATAATATATACAAAGAAATAATAATGGAGAGGAATGGAATATGGATGAAAAACGAGCGTTAAAGATAGATTTAGAAGACCTTTGTTTGGCAATGGAGAATAGCTCCTACGACCTTGATTATTACCTAGACCTGGAAACAGGAGAGGTAATATTTATTTCTGATTATATGGATGATGCAAACCTGGAAGAGTTAAAGGACAGAATTGATGAAAATCCGGACCGTTATGAACCGATACCTAAAGCTGAATCTTCTGAGGATTATGACGATATGGTAGATTTTATTTCCACTGTGGAAGATGAGCACCTTGTCGAGTTGCTTGAGGTAGCCATAGACGGTAAAGGTGCCTTCCGCCGATTTAAAGATGTCCTGGCTCGCTATCCCGAGGAAAAGGAGAGATGGTATCGTTTTAAGAACGAGAGAATGAAGGAAAGAGCGATCTCTTGGCTCGAGGATATAGGCATAATCCTGCAGGGGGAGTGATTTATATGACATTGACTAATAGTACAATAGAGCGGTTGGTAGAATGGTGTTATAAAAGTGATATTATTGCTAACATTAGAGCCCAGGCTCGAGAGGAGTTTTTCGGAGACGACGAAGTAGAAGCGAGTGATTATCTGGCTGATACTGGTAGCTTTAACGGTCGCGAGCGACGGTTTATGGGTTGGTTCACCTTTAGTTTTAAATTGCCTGATGGGCGGCATCCGGCTGAATTGGCAGCTCAGGCTATACTAAAAGAGCCCAAGCTTTCTCTCACTCTTGATGCCATCCAGAAAGCAAGATATGTTACCGGCGTGGTTACCAAAGTTATGAATGACCGGGGTTTTTATGTGGAACTGGAAGATGAAAAGTTTACAGTGAATAACCCGATGTTAAGTCGTATTTTGGAAAAAGGACAGCTTGTCTCTGCCCATATTTTGCCCAACGGGCAAGGCCGATGGTTGGTGGGTCCCGGCTGGTTAACTTGGCCATTTTCTCCAGGGCCACACTTGCGCCCACGGTTAAAAACTCTCTTTCAACCTAATCCCATAGAGGTGGAGAGATTCCTTCAGGGAAAAACAAAAACGCCGGAAGAGGTGAAAAATGTCGAACATCCTCAAGATGATACCCTTGAAGCAGCAGTAGCCCGTATGTCTGAGATGGCCAGGAAAGAAGGAAAACCGAATCTCATTATGTCGCCAGAGGAATGGAAAGATATCGTTCTATCCTATATGGCAAATAACGATGCTATCGGCTTTGGGGAAGAAATTCGCAAATTGGCGGAGAATATTGACTCTATTGAGGAGGCCAATAAGTGGCTCGCTCTAGCTATGAACATCTGGAATACAACACCTCAGCCAGACCGGGGAGGAAAATCAGCTATTGAAATAATGCGCCAGCAAAGGGGTAACAGAAAATTTTGAAAGCCTTTCCCACCAGATAGCTGGTAGTTGGCAGGTAAGATAAACGGTGTGAAGAACAATGCGAACACATTTTTATTATTATAGTATCCCGCAAAACTGATTAAAATGTTAAAAACTTTAAAAAGTAAATTATATCGAAAGTCAAAAACTCAAGGTTGCTACGCTGGGGTGTTTTTTCCAGCGTAATTATCAAGATTTTTTCTTATCTAATTTGCTTTAAGTATTACGCCGTAGGCTGTCTGCTTTTTGGGGGTTATGAGGGGGTGCTGCCCCACTGAGGGATTTTTTCCTCAGTAGTCTTTGTTTTTTTAAGTTTCTTATCTTTTTCCTTTTAATTTTTTGAAGGGGGTTATGAGGGGGAAATTTCCCCCTCATAGTCATTATAATGGATTTTGCGGTTAACTATAAATAATAGGTTAAGCTGTTTGGGATATTGCTATTGACTCCTTTGGGTTGACTTGACTGATATAAATGCTTTATCCAGAAAAGCAAGTAGTGTCCATTTTCGTTTAACTCTTCTATCAACTCTTTGGGAGAAGAACCAAATTTCATAAGGAAGGTGAGGAAGAAGACCTTAAAAGGCAATTATTATCGTTCTTGTTAACCTCAAAAACTATGAAGTGGAGAAAGTAAAGGCTGTGAAGTCAAAAGGTTTGGGATAGAGCTCCAAAGGGGGCTTTCTGTCAGCTTTCTCAAAAGTTTAGCTTTGCCACTATCCACATTGACAGGTTTCTTCACCACATTTATAATTTATTTTTAAGGATGACTATAATCAGGAATCTTATAAAAATGGAGGGGTAAAATAGATGGTCATCTATGAAAAAGGCCTTAGAATCAAAGCAATTTCTTTGTGTTTAATCATCTTCCTTCTTATTTTTCCGTTATCCACTCAAGCCAAAGAAACAAGAGAGACACCTCAATTGACCTCTTTAGAAGCAGCTAAAATGGCTTACCAGGAGGCTTGCCAGTGGGATTCAGAAGCAGTCTTATGGTATATGAGTCCTGATGTTAGAACGTTAGATTATCATTGGGGGGAGAATGACCTGGCTTGGGAATGGACTTTTATTTTTGCTCGTCCTCAAGATGAACAAGTGTATTATTTAGAAATTAAAGACAGTAAAATTTTTTCCACAGAAGAAGGAGGAGAATATCTAAAAAGAGAATCTCCTATCCCTCCTGATTTTCCCAAAGACAGACCAGGTATCTCTATGCAGGAAGCAGCTCAAGTAGTTTTTTCTGCCGGGGCTCCTTCCTGGGAAAGACCCAGTGTTGTTTATATTATTGAGCATTCAATCGAAGAATTTAAGGGAAGACCGGTATGGTCTTTCCTCTTTAGCTCTCAGCTTTCCACTTATACAGTAGACGGAATAACCGGCGAATTTTTAGCTCGGGAATATTTTGACCCCGAGACTCTCAAAAAAATCAGCCCGGAAGAAGCAGAATATGACTTCTATCCGGATCAAGTAGCCAAAATAAAAGAAGAGAATTTTATTTATGACTACTTTGAAGCAATAAACCAGGGAAAGACCGAACTATATTTTTCCATGATGGATGAAGAGCTTATCAGCAATGAAAATATGCAGGAGATGTGGAAAACTGCCTTTTCTAGCTTAAAACTGATTAAAGTAGTAAGTATATATCCCGAGGAAAAAGAAAAGTGGCATAGTGATCAACCTCTCTACCGGGTTATTATCTATACCCTTTCTAAACCCGGCTCTCCCTATTATGGCTGGGATGAAGGAAGGAATACTCGTTGGATTAGCCTATCACCTGAGGAAGATAGCTGGAAAATAACCGCTCTTACCACCAGTCCTTAAATGTAAATTATTAACTATACCGATTAAGGGGGTTATTAAAAGAGAGGATTGGTAGAATTTACTCTCGCCTCAGAAATGATGCAGAATGATAAGGACACTTTATAGAGTGCCCCCCATTATCATTTAAATGAAAATAGATGAGTTTTTAAAAAATGTTCATATAAGAGGAGGGGAATATTATGAGAATAAAAAGATTTTCTATAATACTTATCATTTTAAGCCTGATTTTTATGAATCTATTGGCACTTGCAGAAAACACGGAAAAACAGGCCAGTTATTTTGAGTCCAATGGTGATTTAATTAACGGCTGGTACTGGTTAAGAGATTCAAATCTTAAACATTATGCTCAATGGACTTTCCAAAATATTTCTCCAGGTTCGGAAGATTTAGTTTTAAATATAACTGCCCTGGCTACCGATCGACCAAACGGAGGTAGAGGGTTTAAGGCAAAATTCAAACTAATTTATGGTTTCCCGGGGAGCGGTGATATGGGAGGCGTGTTTAAGACCAAAACGGTTATTCTTCCCAATGTTTCAGCCCCCAATGACCCTTCAGGCTATACCTGCCAGGGACAGGTAAGTATTGATAGAGCATTCATTTCTGGTGCCTCTACTATTCTGGTACGAGTAGAGAGGGAATCAGCAGGGGATAATCATATAGCCTTTAAAGAAGATAGTGTTACCATGCTGGCAGAAGTAGGAGAGGAAGGTTTAGGTGAAGAAGAGCTGGAGGAGGAGGAACAACTACCCGAGACAAATACATTAGAAGAAGCAACTCTCATACAGCCAGGTAATTATACTGGTAGCCTCGGAGATAAAGACCAGGAAGGTCATCGTGACAATGCAGATTATTACAGTATCAGTCTGGAGGAAGGGCAATTAATTACTCTCCAGCTGACTATCCCGGGAGATGCCAGTTACGGAATTACCCTCTTAGATCCCAATCGCAACTCTCGGGGTTCCTCCACTACTCAGGGAAATGTGAAGACTCTGGATTATGTAGCTAATTCTGCTGGCACCTGGTATATCAAAATTAGTCGCTCTTCCGGCGAAGGAGAGTATCAGTTATCGGTGGATGATTTTACAAGCGGTTTTGAGGGAGAAGAAAATCATCCGCCCATCATTTCTTCACTTGTTTCCAGTCAGAATTCTGTAGAAGCTAATCAAACTGTTGATATAAGCTGTAACGCCAGTGACGGGGATGGAGATACGCTTACATATAACTGGACTGCTAATGGTCAGTCGATAGGGGAAAATACTTCATCTTTAAACTGGGTAGCTCCCGATACTCCTGGGACATATATTATTACCTGTACGGTTAGCGATAGTAAGGGCAGTCAGGATAGTGATTCCGTAAGCATTATCGTAATTGAACCTGAGGATGGCTCAGAACAGATCCCTACCCAGGTCTTGTATCAAATCAAGATTACTACTGGTACAAAAATGGGTGCTGGTACCGATGCCAATGTTTATATTACCTTAGTAGGACAAAACGGTCAAAGTAGTGGAGAGATTTTATTGGATAATCCCGAAGTGGATGATTTTGAGAGGGGTGATACCAATATTTTTTGGATTAACTCCATACCGATAGAAGGTCTTGACCATATTATTATTAGACATGATAATACGGGAAACTTTCCCGGGTGGTATATCGAGGAGGTATATATTGCTTGTCCAGAGCTGAATAAAGACTGGTTTTTTTACCCTCGTCAATGGTTAGCAACAGATGAACCTCCCAGATATCGAACTCAAGGGACTTTTTATCCTCAACAAGAAGAAGTTCAGGAGGATAGTGAAGAATGTCTTTTATCCTTAACGGATAGTGGAAGAACGCTTACCAGTAATCTGTCCATTTTTGTACAAGAGGATGAAAAGGGTTCTGATATTGATATAGATGGTGATGGGATACTACAAGAATTTGAAGATCAAGCTATGGATTTGATAAATCCTAAATTTGAACTTGATGAAGATGAAGATTGGCTTGAGCATCCAGAGCATCATGTGGTAAATTTTGTCCGAGTATTTCCTTATAGCAAAGGAAACAAGCAATACGTAATATTTATTTATTGCGTTACCTGGAGCAGGGATTATGGAAGAGCAGGTATTGCTGGACACGATGGGGACGTAGAAAGGGTTATCATGGCATATGAAGCAACCTCAGAAAGTGGTAAGAATTTACAATTGAAATATGTTTTTACCTCAGCTCATGGGGGCGAAAATGACCATTCAGCAGTGTGGGATGCCTGGAATCGGGATTGTTTCACTTGCGGAATTTCTTTCTGGCCACGAGATGAAGAAATGTGCGGGCAATTGGTCTTTGAGAATAATATTCTCAAGTTACAAATATCTGAGGACAAACATGCTATCTATCCTACCAAGGATTGTTGTGAAGATGTACACCTTGTTTATCTTGCAGGGGGATTTGTTAAGGAAGATTGTGGCGAGGGAGATACCAAGAGGTTTAATTGTTATAATGCCGGAGAACCTGAATACTATTTGATTGACGATCTGGATAATCCTTCTTCCTGGAGGGGACTTTCAGAAGAAAAGAGAACGTCGCTGACTAATTTGTTTTCGCAAGAACAAGTCTGGAGTGGAAATAAAAGTCATCCTGATAAATTTTGTGGAGGTTTAGGTGGCGAAGGCTCAACATCAGATCTTTGGATGGATTCTCCTGGCACAATTGGCAATAAACTTCAGAGCTTACCTAATTCACTTACTGATAAATTATGATGAATTATTTTGTTCCCTTGTTGAAGCTGAGGGTATAATAAATTTATAAAAGGAGGGAAAATCTGAAAATATGAAGAAATATATTTTCCTTGGTTTAACCATCATAGTATTTTTTAATTTTATCCTGACATTGCATGCTCAGGAAATGTCACAGCCCTGGGAAATTCCGAAGGGCTATGTTTTCTACCAGTATCAATATGCCTATCTGGACATTTCCCTGATTTATCCCGAAGACTGGATCAACTATTCTTCCCAGGAGCGGGGAGTATTAATTGACACCCCGGACTCCAAAGGCTCAATTATGCTTCTAGGCGTCCCTCTTTTCGGAGAAGAATATACTTTAGAAAAACTATGGGCGGAAAATATGGAAAATCTGAAATTAGTCGGGGCAACATTCCAGGAATCTGTTCCCGATACTCTTTCCGGATATCCAGCCATCAAAGCTCTATATACTATTAAAATTGGCGAAGATATTCATCAATATATCTGCTACAGTTCCATTATCGGAGACCTGTTTTACACTTTTAGCTTTCATGCCCCGGTCAATGATTTTGAAAAATACCGGGAAAAGGTGCTTACCGTGGTCCGTTCTGTATCTATCACAACCAGCGAATAATAAGAGGTTTTCGAGCACCAGGTTTCGGTTCAAAGATAAATTAGCATCGAGTGATAACTTGGTAAATCAGACAGTCAGCTAATATAGTTATTTACCGCCAATAGTAAAATTATTTTTCTTTCAGATATATTTTACTGTTTACTGAAACTATCTGAAAATCCTAACTTTTACAGAGAATAATTCCTTCTTATACTCAGGAGCATATCTACCTTTATAGGTCTTGAGCTACCTCTCTTATAACCTCCTTTCTTCGTCATCGCGAGCGTCGCTTGCGCGTATGGCGGGCGATTCCGAATTTTAGCTCAATATAGCTGCTTTTCAATTTTTCTAAAGGCCTTCAACTGCTCTTCATCTTTATTATAGTATCCCGCAAAACTGGTTAAAATATTAAAACTTTTAAAAAGTAAATTACACCGGAAGTCAAAAACTCAAGGTTGTTACACATAGAGAAAGACTTTGTCTTTCTCTATGTGTGGCGATCTCTCTTTTCATTAAGCCTTAAAAAGGCAAGCTACATTGTGTTAAAAACTCGGGATCGCCACGCCCGGAGGAAGGCTTTTTCTTCCTCCATAGTTTGTAGTCTTTTTATTTAGTTTGCCTTTTAATCTTGCGCCGCAGGCACGCTGGAGTGTTGTTCTCCAGCGTTATAGTTTGTAGTCTTTTTACCTAGTTTGCCTTTTAATCTTGTGCCACAGGCTGTTCGGGCTCGCGATGACGGTTAACCGTGTCCGTCATTCCCGAAATCTTTAATCGGGAATCCAAGATCCTTTTTTTCTCTCCCTCCGAGAGAGGATTAGGTTTTCATCCTCATCTGGTACTGTGAAGGGGTATGAGGGTCTATCCTCATATCACCTCACCTATTTTTAAATCTTTAACTCCTAATAGAATTGTGATACCATTATTGTGGTCTCTTCCTATGGTGGTAAGGTCTCCTTTCTTTTCTAACTTCTCTCCTGGTCTTTGCCACCATACTTCTTTTTAGATATTTTTTCCACACAATTTATTATAGAGCCGATTTACCGGTAAATTTTCCTTGTTTCATAAAAGAAGTGCTCTCTTTCTGTTATTACAAAGAGAGACTACTCTGAGGCAATTTCTCCCTTCTATCATCGCAATGACCATTTGAGGAGATTGTCACGTCCAGAAGGAGTTTTCTCCTTCTGTGGTTTTTGCATTTTTAATCTTTTTTTGTATTACGCTATAAGCTGTCGAACTTGTAATAACTCCCGGAAAGAGATCGCTACGTCATATGAACCACAGAGAGCCTTTATGCCCTTGACCTAATTTGTAGGAATGATATAATTTCATATGAAAGTAAATAACATCAAAGGGGGGTATTAATATGAAGTGTTTTAAAGGTTTGTTTTTGTTGCTTTCTGCGTTGTTAGTTCTCGCTTTAGGAACCGTTGCTTTCGCCCAAGAAAAAGGTAGGATAGAAATCTTTTCTTGGTGGACAGCGGGCGGAGAAGCTGAGGGGTTGCAAGCACTCTTTGATATTTATAGCAAACTTTATCCTGATGTAGAAATTATCAATGCTACTGTAGCTGGTGGCGCAGGGGCCAATGCTAAAGCGGTATTAAAAACCAGAATGTTGGGTGGAGACCCACCTGATACTTTTCAGGTGCATGCTGGAAAAGAGTTAATCGATACTTGGGTTAAAACTGGGTTTATGGAGCCTCTGACTGAGCTTTTCCAGTCTGAAGGATGGGTAGATGTTATGCCCAAAGGAATTTTGGATATTGTTTCTTATGAAGGTGACTATTGGTCTGTACCGGTAAATATTCATCGAGCTAATGTCCTCTGGTACAATAAAAAGATTTTTGCCGATAACGGATTGACAGCTCCTCAGAACTTTGATGAGTTTTTCCAGATAGCGGACAAACTACAAGGACAGGGGATTGTTCCCTTTGTTATGGGCACAAAAGATGGATGGGAAGCTGGCCATATATTTGAAACAATATTAATAGCGAAATTAGGAGCAGAAGGTTATAGTGGGTTGTGGACTGGAGCAACAAAGTGGTCAGATCCCAAAGTTACCGAAGCTTTAGAAACATTCAAGAAAATTGTGACTTATATTAACCCTGATCATTCTGCCTTTACCTGGGATGAAGCCTATGAGTATATTATAGATGGGAAAGGGGCAATGAGTATCATGGGTGACTGGGTGGCAGGGTATTTCTTCTCTAAAGAATACACTGATTTTGGATGGGCACCAGTTCCTGAAACTGCCGGAGTATTTGATGCTTTATCTGATAGCTTTGGTCTTCCCAAAGGATGTAAGAATAGGGACAATGTTATAAACTTCTTGAAAGTTTTAGGTTCTAAAGAAGGGCAAGAAGCTTTTAACCTCAAGAAGGGTTCTATTCCTGCTCGAACCGATATAAATAAAGACCTCTTTGGTGATTACCAGAAATCAGTTATGGAAGACTGGGGGAAAGACGTCATAGTCCCCAGTGTGATGCATGGCGCCGCAGCTGCAGAAGGATGGGTTACTGAGTACAAAGATGTTATTGCTCTTTTTGTAGCTCGTCCGGATGTAGAAATAACTCAGAAAGCTCTGGTGCAAGTAGCAGAAAGAGCAGGAGTACCACAACAGTAAGATTTCCCTGAAGAGGAGGGAATATTCCCTCCTCTTCTTTTTTTCTCTTTTAGAGGGGGAAGATTCATGAAAAAAACAAGGGAAGAAAAAATCTTAACCTTCCTGTTTATTTTGCCCTCTATAATTCTTATTGCTGTTTTTGTCTATGGATTTATTGCCTGGACAGGGTGGGTGTCTTTGACCAACTGGAAAGATGTGATCCCCGATTTTACCTTTGTAGGATTTAAAAATTATATTGACCTCTTTAATAACCTTCGCTTTCAGATAAGCTTTAAAAATATTTTAGTTTTTACTGTCCTGTTTCTCGTAGCTTCTATCGCTATTGGTCTTCTTCTGGCTATTCTTTTAGATAGAAAAGTTAGATTTGAAAACGTCTTCCGAAGTATATATCTATTCCCTATGGCTATATCTTTTATTGTTACTGGTGTAGTGTGGAGGTGGATGCTGAACCCCGGCACTACTATCACTGGTTCTTTAGGTATTAATATGCTGCTGGATAAAATAGGCTTAGGATTTTTGAAAAGTGGATGGTATACCGACCCTAATGTAGGCATAAAAGCAGTGGTGATTCCTGCCGTATGGCAGATGTCAGGGTATGTTATGGCTATGTATCTAGCAGGTATCAGAGGTATTCCTCAAGAATTATCTGAAGCAGCTCAGGTAGATGGAGCGAGTAGCTGGCAGGTGTATAGATATATCATTTTACCATTATTACAGCCTATTACTTTAGGAGCAGTTATCATTCTTACTCATATCTCTTTAAAGATATTTGACTTAGTGGTAGCTATGACGGGAGCAGGAGCTGGCTTCTCTTGCGATGTCCCGGCTCTGTTTATGTATGATACTACCTTTAGAGGTAATTTCTTTGCTCAAGGTGCGGCTATTGCTACTATCTTATTAATTTTTGTAGCTATCCTTATCATACCTTATTTGTGGAGCGGCTTAAGAGGGGGAAGCTAAATGCGCCGGGCTTATAAGCCAAGTAGATCTATTTTATATCTGATTCTAATATTTTTTGCCATATTTTACCTTTTACCTGTGTATGTGCTTCTGGCAACCAGCTTCAAAAGTTTTGCCGAAGTGAGTTTAAAAGATATGTGGAAGTTTCCTCAAAACATAAGTCTGGACAGCTTTAAGATTGCCTGGAAGGGTAATGCTTCAAAAGGAATAGCTGGCTTATCTAAAAACTTTATGAATAGTGTATATCTGGTCATTCCTGCTACTATAATATCTTCCCTTTTGGGTTCTATGAATGGTTATGTTTTCTCTAAATGGAAATTCAAATTTTCTAATACTTTATTAGCTCTCATCATATTTGGTATGTTTATTCCTTATCAGAGTGTTTTAATCCCCATAGTGGTGATTTTACAAAAAATAGGGTTGTATGGCTCTATTCCGGGTTTAATCTTTATTCACTGTGTCTACGGAATACCCATAACCACATTGATATTTAGAAACTATTACTCCACAGTTCCTACCGAGCTATTAGAAGCAGCAAAAATTGATGGAGCTGGCTTCTTAAGAATCTATCGAGATATAATTTTACCAGTGTCTATGCCTGGTTTTGCTGTGGTTATGATCTGGCAGTTTACTTCAATATGGAACGACTTCCTCTTTGGACTGGTGGTAGCCCAGAAGCCCAGTGTTCAGCCTATCACCGTTGCCCTCAATAACCTTGCTGGTTCATACTTTGTAGAATGGAATATCCAGATGGCGGGAGCTCTTATCACTGCCATTCCCCCTCTTTTGTTATACATTTTCCTGGGTCGCTACTTTATGAGAGGGCTTTTAGCAGGTTCTCTGTCTGGAATGTAAGCTGAGAAGGAACATCCCTTTATAATCCCGACTATAGTAGTAAACCCCCTATCACCCCTCGGAAAGCAAAGAACCAAAATCTAAAAAGCAAATACTACTGGTGAGAAAAGCTCCACCACTACGCTCGGGAAATACACCCAGCGTGTCTGAGACGTAAATTTTAAAGGCACAATAAATAGAATTACCCAATTTAAAAAATGTTATTGGAGAGAAAATGGATATTTGGCAGATAAATTTATCTTAACACAATAGAGAAATAAGATCGAGGAGGTGATAGTTAATTGATTCGGGGAATTTATACTTCTACCTCAGCTCTTGATTTACAGGAAATTAAACAAGAGGTGTGGGCTAACAATATTGCTAACTTAGATACTCCTGGTTTTAAAAAGGAGTTAGTTTGGGCCGAAGCAGCTCAAGAGGCTAATTTATTTCGTTTTTTAAGCTCTCAAAGTCCTTATCCTTTGGGAGAGATAACCTCTGGGGTGCAGCCGGGGACAGAGAAAGTTACCGACTTTTCTCCGGGAAGGTTGGAGGAAACCGGAAATTCTTTAGATTTAGCCATTGAGGGAGATGGTTTTTTTGTGGTTTCTACTCCCTCTGGTGAAGCTTATACACGAGCAGGGAACTTCCAGCTAGACGAGGAAGGCAGATTGGTTACTGTATCTGGATATCCAGTCATGGGCGAAGGTGGAGAAACTGTTTTACCTACTGGGGGAAATGTGGCCATTGATGAAGAAGGGAATATTTCGGTAGATGGAGAGGAAGTAGATCAACTTAGAATAGTAGATTTTGCCGATCGCTCAGTTATTAAAAAAAATGGTGAAAATTTGTTTGTTACTGAAAACGTAGCTCCTCAAGAAGCTACTAATTTTAGAATCAGACAGGGTTTCTTAGAAAAGTCTAATCTTGACCCAGTAGAGGCGATGGTGTCCATGATAGAAGCCTTGCGGGAGTATGAAATTGCTCAACGGATGTTGGTTAGCCAAGATGAAGCTTTGCAAAAAGCGGTTAATAATATTGCTCAAGCTTAAATTTTAGGGCTGGTCCTGCGGGGAGCCCGAGAAAGGAAGGATTTTAATGATTAGAGCTCTTTGGACAGCGGCAACGGGAATGCAAGCCAAACAAATGGATATGGATGTTATTGCTAATAACTTAGCTAACGTAAATACTACTGGTTTCAAAAAAAGTAGAGTTGATTTTCAGGATTTAATGTATCAAGTGGTGAGGGTAACAGGAACTCCTACTTCTGCTGATACTCAAGTTCCTTCCGGAATTGAAATAGGTTTGGGGGTAAGGCCAGGAGCAGTGCAGAAAATGTTTTCTCAGGGAAATATTTATGAGACTTCTAACCCCTTAGATGTAGTAATTGAAGGAGATGGTTTTTTTCAAATTTTGACGCCTGATGGGACGATAGCTTATACCCGAGATGGTTCTTTCAAATTAGATGCTCAAGGAAGAATGGTGACCAGTGATGGTTTTCCTCTTGAGCCTCCCATTACCATTCCTGAGGGGGCAGAATCGGTTACCATTGCTCAAGATGGGACAGTGACGGTCAAAATGCCAGGGGAGATAGAACCGCAAGAAGTGGGGGTAGTGGAATTAGCTCGGTTTATTAACCCTGCTGGTCTTTTGAGTATAGGAAGGAATTTATATTTAACTACTGCTTCTTCAGGAGAGCCTCAAGTTGGTACTCCGGGATTAGATGGTTTTGGAACTTTGGCTCAGGGTTTTTTGGAGACTTCCAATGTTCAGATAGTTGAGGAAATGGTAAAGATGATCACTGCTCAGCGTGCTTATGAAATAAACTCTAAAGCCATAACTACTGCTGATGAGATGATGAGTATTGCCAATAATTTGAAACGGTAAAGACTATAAGGGGGCTTCACCCCCTTATAAACCCCCGGGAGAAGATAGAAGATATAAAGATATAAAAATAAAGAAATTGAGGAAGAAAAAGCCTTCCTCAAGGGGGCTTCACCCCCTTATAAACCCCTAGAAAGGACAAAGGAAGAAGATAAAAAGAGAGGAGTTTCTTCTTATGAATCTCTTTTTCTAAGGATGAAAGAAAAAAGATGGGGGATGTTCGAAATAGTAATGCTGGAGAAAAAGTGTTTTGAGTGCCTAACATTAGACGCAGAAAACTTAAAAGATTGAAAATTAAAACAATATTGAGAAAAGCACTCTCAATGTTGGGAGACAAGAAGAATGAAGAGAAAGATTATTAAATATTGTTTTTTCTGGTTTCTGGCTCTTGTATGTTTAATCAATATAGGAGAAGTCAATGCTCTTACTCTGGAAGTAAATCTAAAAGGAAAAGTAGAGGTTACGGCAGAAAATATTATTCTTGGGGATATAGCAGACCTTACTTATCCGGAACCGGAGTGGCAAGAACGCTTAAAAAATTTGGATTTGGGATACTTGCCTCCTCCCGGAGAGGAGCGAGAGATAAAGCCGGAAGAAATATATAAACGAGTGGTAGCTCAAGAAGTGCCTCAGTTAGATTATATTTATTTTTCTGGAGCTTCAGTTTGTAAAATCACTGCTAAAGGGGAATTAATAGAAAAAGGGGAATTAGAAGGGAAAATTCAAAAGCAGTTAGCAGAAATATTTTCTTTTGCTCAGAAGATAGAGGTTAATCTTTCTTCTCCTAAGGAGGTAATAATTCCTCCTGATAGCGAGGTAAGCGTAACTCTTTCTTCTCCTTCTTCTCTCAAGCCCTGGGGTACAGGAAATGGGACTTTGGAAATTCGCCGGAAGGGAAGAGTAGAGAAAACTCTTCCTCTTCGTTTTGATATCGAGGTTTATCGAGAAGTGGTAAGAGCTAAAGATAAACTTTCTCGAGGAGAAGTTATAAGCAAAGACCGGGTTAATGTTGTTCTTGAGCCTTTAGATTATCGTAATGAAAAGGCCTTTTCTCAAATAGAAGAAGTAGAGGGAAAGGAAGCTAAAAGAGAAATCCCTGCTGGGGCAGCTTTAACTCCTTCTTTCCTTCAGGAAGAAACACTTATTGAACGAGGAGATTTGGTTACTATGGTGGCAAAATATGGGGGTATTGTAGTTACCGGTATGGGAAAGGCACGAGGAGAGGGTAGCATGGGGGATATAATTGTGGTGGAGAATCCTGATTCTAAAAAAAGATTGGAAGCAGAAGTTATAGGGGAGAGAATGGTAGAGGTGGTGGTGAAATGAAAAGATTGAGGATTGTTTTTTTTATGATAGTTTTTATTTCTCTCTTCCTTTTGCCTGCGGAGGCAAAAGGAGAATCTCTGTGGCAGGATGAGGGATGGTTTTCTGACCCTTATTCTGATTATCGAGCTTCTCAAGTGGGAGATACTATAACGGTTATTATAAATGAAGATACAAGCGGTAAAAATAGTGCTTCCTCCACCAATGATAAACAAACCTCCATTGGCCTGCAAGCGGGACAAGGTATTTTTGATTTTGTTCCTCCGGCGACATTAGAGAGTAGTAACTCCCGGGGAGGAAGCAGAAATTATGGGCGTGATATCAGCCTTTCTGGTACTATTACCTGTCAGGTTATAGAAGTGTTAGAAGGAGGCAATCTACGAATAGCTGGGAGCAAAGATGTCTATTTAAACAAAGAAAGAGAAACCTTGAGTATTGAAGGAGTAGTGAACCCTCGCTCCATAGGAGCAGATAACAGTGTTTATTCTACCCAGGTAGTGGATGCAGTGATAAAGCTGGATGGAACTCTCAAACCAGAAAAGAAAAGTGGCTTGCTTGGTCTTTTAGAAGGTGTTTTTGGTTCGGTTATGGATATCATTTTTTGATGGGTGGTAGAGGTGAAAATAAAAAGAAGCTTAATGTTATTGGGTTTGATTTTAACAGTTTTCTCAGTTGTTTCTCCGGTTAGAGGAGAGACAGTAAGAATAAAGGATATTACCCAGGTAGAAGGAGTTAGAAGTAATCAGTTGGTAGGTTATGGACTGGTAGTGGGGTTATCAGGAAGTGGAGATAGCAGGAACAGTCTCTTTACCAATCAGGCTTTGGCTAATATGCTGGAAAAAATGGGTATATCTGTAGATTCTCAGGCGGTACGCTCCAGAAATGTAGCTTCAGTGATAATTACCGCTGAACTCCCTCCTTTTGTGCAAGAGGGGGAGGAAATAGATGTTACTGTTTCCTCTTTAGGAGATGCTAAAACCTTGCAAGGAGGAGTGCTGCTTCTCACTCCCTTAAAGGCAGTGGATGGGAAAGTTTATGCTGTAGCTCAAGGCCCTCTTTCTATTGGGGGATTCAACGTAGGGGGGGGAGGTAACGTAGTGCAGCAAAACCATCCTACTGTGGGTATGATTCCTGGAGGAGGAATAGTGGAAAGGACAGTAGAGACTAATTTTATTGATGAGATAAGAGGGGTTTTCACTCTACTGTTGCGAGAGCCAGATTTTGTGACTGCTTCTCGGATTGCTCAGGCTATTAATGAGGAATTAGGAGGAGGAAAAGCTCAAGCATTGGATGCCAATCGAGTAGAAGTAACCATCCCTGAACATTATCAAAATCAAGTTTCTCGATTAATAGCTTTAGTGGGAGAAATCCCAGTAGAACCTGATGTCCCTGCTCGAGTAGTGATAAATGAAAGGACAGGAACAGTGGTGATTGGAGGAAATGTGCGAATATTACCGGTAGCTCTTTCTCATGGTAATTTAACTGTAACTATTACAACTGAGTATCAGGTTTCTCAACCTCCTCCTCTTTCTTCAGGAGAAACGGTAGTGGTTCCTCAGCAGGAAGTCAAGGTGGAGGAAGAACCTGCTCGTCTTTTTAAGGTAGAATCGGGAAATACCATAGATGACCTGGTCAGAGCTCTTAACGCTTTAGGAGTTACTCCTCGGGATTTGGTTGCGATTTTGCAAGCTATCAAAAAAGCTGGGGCTTTGCAGGGAGAATTAATTATAGAGTAACTCCGATATGACAAATATCTATGAGGCAAACCGTGAGGCTGTTTACTGGGTTGGTATTATGGATTAGTTGTGGTATATTCTTAAAGGATAGAGGGGGTAAGTAATATGCGTATAGAAAATGAAAATAAAGATTTAGCTATTTCTTTGAAACCTCAAGAGCCATCTCCTCAAACAGTAAAAAAAGCCTGTCAAGATTTTGAGGCTTTTTTTCTAGGCTTTGTGTTTAAAAAAGCCTTTCAACCTCTTTTTGCTTCTTCCTCTTCTCCTTTTTTTAGTCAGGAGGAAACTTGGTTTCGAGAGATGTGGGTGGATGAAATTACTAAAAAAGTGGAAGAAAACGGAGGTTGGGGTCTATCTAATGTGCTTTATGAAAAATTGACGGAGGAAAATAAAAGGTGAGTTTAGCTAAGTGTAAGAGGTGTGGAAAACTGTTCAACAAAATGTTAGATAAAAATGTTTGCCCTGCTTGTATGGAAAAAGAAGAGGAAGAATTTCAAAAGGTTAGGGATTTCTTGAAACGCTATCCAGAAAAGAAGTTGGAGGAGATAAGCGAGGGGACGGAGGTAGATAAAAAAGTAATTTTAGATTTTATCCGGGAAGGGAGACTACAATTGGCTGAAATAGAAGTAGAAGAGGGATCTGCTCTTCTTACCTGTGAGCGGTGTGGCAAACCCATCACTACGGGAAGATTTTGTGAGGATTGCAGAAAAAAGCTTGCTGCTCTTCTCTCTCCTGATGAAGATAAGTCATCTTCTCGTCCCCCCAATTTTTATTTTAAAGATGCTATAGAAAAAAAGAAGGAAGGGGACTAAAAAAATTAGAAATTCATCCGATATAATATAGTAAGTAGATTTAAAGGAAGTGAGAAAAAGTGAAAATTTCCTCTAACCAGTTGGAGAATGTTTTAAAACTTTATGTAGATCGAACTAAAGAGGTTAAAAAAGTTAATTCTTCTCTTAAAAAAGAAGAAGAGGGTGATAAAATTTCTCTTTCTCATACTGGTCAGGAAATAGTAAAACTGCAACAGCAATATAAAAAAATCCCTGATATAAGAGTGGATTTGGTTCAAGAGCTGAAAGTTAAAATAGAAAAAGGAGAATATGAAGTTCGGGGTAGGGAAGTAGCAGAGAAAATGTTTGCTCGGGAAATTACTGATTTTTTAATTGAGGGAGGAAAGAACGCTTGATAGCTTTGAACGATTTTCTCTCTCGGGTTTTGGTGATTTTAGAAAACGAACTCCATCTCCAGAACGAGCTTTGTCAAGTAGCGGAAGAAAAAAGAGATTTACTTTTGAAAAATCAGTTGGAGGACTTGGTTCCTCTTTTGGAAAGGGAAATGAACCTAGTTACTCAGATACGAGATGTGGAAAAGCAATTAACCGATGTTTGGGAAAACATAATAGAACAGTATCAATTGGAATCTGGGAAGTTGAGCTTAAGTCGGGTAATTGAACTCTCTCCTCCTGATCTGGCTTTGAAATTCAAAGAGATTCAAGAAGAATTTAAAAAAGTAGTAAAAACATTACAAGAAGTCAACTTGCAAAATGCCACTTTAATTAATGATACTTTACACTATATTGACGCAGTTTTTGCTCTACTGTTGGGAGAAGAAAAGAATAATTTTTACTCTTCTCGAGGGAAAGAAAAGTCAACTAAAGGAAATAAAGGAATTTTAATTAATGGGGTAATATAAATAAAAGGAGAGAAAAATGAGTAATGCTTTTTTTGGGCTGGAAATAGCTAAAAAGGCTTTACAGGCTCAACAGGCGGCTATGGATGTTACTGGCCATAATATTGCTAATTCTAACACCGTAGGTTATACTCGCCAATCACCTAAGTTTACTCAAGAAACAGTTTCTTCAGGGGGCCTTTTTGTTCTTCCTCATTTACGCAATTTAGGTGCTGGGGTTTCAATAACTGAGGTTCAACGTTTACGAGATAAGTTTATAGATTTGCAGATTCGACAGGAATCTCGCACTGCTTCTTATTGGAAGACCGTAGATGATGGTTTAGCGCAGATTGAAGTGATTTTTGGAGAGCCGCAAGAAGGAGCTCTGTCAGAGATTTTCGACCGTTTTTGGAATACCTGGCAGGAGTTAGCCAAGTCTCCCGAATCTCAGGCTGCCCGAGCTTTAGTAGCCGAAACTGCTAATCTTTTGAGTACAGCTTTTAATCATACTTATAATCAGTTTGTTACTCAGCAACAACAGCTAAACGAAAAAGTAGCTATAAAGGTAGATGAAGTAAATAATTACGTTCAGCAAATTTATGATTTAAATCAACAAATTGTGCGGCTGAGTTTAGGAGGAGGAAATGCCAACGATTATAAAGACCAGTTAGATGTTCTGGTGGATAAGCTTTCCAATGTCTTAGACTTCCAAGTGAGTGAAAATTCTAATGGAACTTACAGCTTGATTCTCCAAGGTAGAATATTAGTGAGTGATAAGGAAAAGAGATTTTTAGAAGTAGAAGCTAATTCTACCACCGGTTTTTGGGAAGTTAAATTCCAAGGAGAAGAACAAATCAATTTAGATTATCAAAATGGAGAATTGAAAGCTCTTTTTTATCTCCGTGATGAGGTAATAGAAGATTATAAAGATTATTTGAATGATTTGGCTGGGGGAATTATTAATGCGGTAAATACGGCACACGCGCAGGGTTATACTCTGGAAGAGCCACCGGTAAAGGGAGGAGATTTTTTCGTTGGTTCGGATGCAGCTACCATTGCTCTTGACTCTTCCATTGATGCTGACCCCAATAAAATTGCTGCTTCTTCAACCGGTGCTCCTGGAGATGGGGAAAATGCTTTGGCTGTTGCTCGCCTCCGAGATGAAGGTATAATAAATGGTTCTACCCCAGATGATTATTATCGAGGAGTGGTTTCTCGACTGGGAGTAGAAAAAGAAGAATCCAATCGTATTCTGACTAACCAGAATTTACTCATAGATCAGTTGGATATGCGCAAAGAAGCGGTTTCAGGAGTTTCTTTAGATGAAGAGATGACCAATTTGATAAAATATCAACATGCTTATGAAGCTGCCTCTGTTTTAACTAGAACAGTAGATGAGATGCTTGATACCTTGGTAAATAAAATAAAATAGGAGGGAAAAATGCGAGTAACTCAGAAAATTCTTACTGACCGCTCTATGCAGAACTTGAATAATATTTTAAGCCGGGTGCTTCGCACTCAGGATATGCTTACCTCAGGAAAAGCAATTAGTCGTCCTTCTGATGACCCAGTGCGTTTTAATCAGGTATTGAGCTTGCGCACTTCTATTGAAAAACTGGATCAATACACTTCTAACGTAGAAGATGGAATTAACTGGCTGAACTTGGTAGATGAAAGCTTGGATTCCGTTTCCGGAGTTTTAGGAAAAGTAAGAACTCTGGTTTTACAGGGAGCTAATGGTACTTTAACTCCTGAAGACCGAGAAATGATAGCGACTGAAATCGAAGCATATTTAGAAGAAATAATAGGGACGGCAAATACTTCTTATGCGGGAAGACAACTTTTCTCTGGTACGCAAACTCTTACTGTTTCTTTTTCTCGAGAAGAGGGCGTAATTTCTTATAATGGAGATAATGGCTCTATAGTGTTAGAGATAGAAAATGGTACAACTGTAGCTATCGGGTTTCCGGGAGATGAGGTTTTCTTCCGGGGTTTTGAAGCTTCATCTGATGTAATAAATTCTATTAACATTGGCGATTCTTTTACTATCAATGGGGAAACATTTACCATAGATTCTAGTATAACCAGCTTATCGGATTTAGTGAATAGCATTAATAATGACCCCAATTTGAATTCTGAAGTTTATGCTCTCTCCGATGGAGGCCGTCTTATTCTGCGCTCTCGTACCGCTGAGCCTCTAGTTTTGGCAGATGTTACTGGAACTTCTCTTTATAGTTGGGGGATGATTGGTGATGGTGGGAATATCTTACATCCTCGAGAAACTGAAGGGTTCTTGGAGGCTTTATCTAATGATATGACCTCTGTTGACTTTAATAACTACAATGGTGACTCTTTTACCATCAACGGAGAAACAGTTAATATAGATTCTAGCATAACCAGTTTATCGGATTTAGTGAATCTCATTAATAATGACCTCAATTTGAATTCTGAGGTTTATGCCTACTCTGATGGAGACTGTCTCGTTCTCCGCTCTCTTTCTGCCGATCCTCTTGTTTTGGCAGACGTTACTGGAACTCCTCTTGAGGATTGGGGAATAATTGGTAATGGTGGGAATATCTTGAATTCTCAAGAGGCTGAGGGAGTGTTTAAGGTGGTGGAAGATATAATAAAAGACCTCCGAAATAATGAGGTATCCAAGCTTTCGGGGGAGGATTTGGAAAATCTGGATGAAGCTCTCAATCATTTGTTAGCTGTTCGCTCTCAAGTAGGAGCACGTACTTTGCGCCTGGAAAATTCTTTAAATCGATTTGAAGAATTCTCTACCAACTTCAAAAATTTACTTTCCCTGAATGAAGATATTGATGTGGCAGAAGTTTTGATGCAACTACAAGAGCACCAGAGTGTTTATCAAATGGCGCTCTCTGCCACTGCTCGGGTGCTCCAACCCACTCTTTTGGACTTTCTTCAATGAGGAAAAAGAAATGAAAGTGCCGACTCGTTATTTTGGTGAGATAGAAGTGGAAGAAAATAAATTCATTCTCTTCCCCTGGGGATTACCCGGTTTTGAAAATTTGAGGCAATTTCTTCTTTTAGAAGAAGAAGGTTTCTTCTGGTTACAGAGTGTAGAAGAAAGGGATGTGATTTTTGCTGTTTGTGACCCCTTCCTTTACTTTCCTAACTATGAGGTAGATATTCCTTCTTCGGAATGCCAGGCTTTAGGAATAGTTAGCGAAGAGGAAGTTATAATTTTGACTATTATGAATATTCAATCGCCAGAGAATATCAAAGTTAACCTTTTAGCTCCGGTGATTATAAATTGTCGGTTGAGGATGGGAAAACAAATTATCTTGGAAAACGAGAGATACAGTTTACATCATCCTCTTTTCCCTGAGAAAGCTAACTCCTCCGCAGGATAAGTTGGTAACTGGAAAAAAATATAACATCCTGCCAAACTTATTAGGATGTTCAAAATTTTAAAGAGCAAATTATATCGGAGATTAGAAACTCGAGATCGCTATACCCTGAGAAATACTGTAATTTCTATAATTATGACAAATTTTATACTAACCCAAATTGCGCCATAAGTTCCAGAAATTAGCTTGTGTCAGGCCTTTTCTTTTCCAATACTCGTCCTGATGTTTTCTCTTCTTCAGCAAGTTTTGTTTTTCCAGTGCCGCAGGCACTGGGGAAAGTGTTTTTTCTTAATATATATTTTCTTTTTTCTCTTTGTTTTTAATCTTTTAGCGCCGCAGGCACGCTGGGACGTTTTTCCCCAGCGTGATTATCAAGATTTTTTCTTATCTAAGTTGCTTTTAATTTTACGTCGTAGACTGTTTGTTTTTATGTTTCCGGGGGGTGATAGGGGGTCTTTTCCCCTATAGTCGGGGTTATAAGGGGGCTTGCCCCCTCATAGTCGATAGAAACATTCAGGGGTGACAAGAAGGTTATTGCACCGGCAAAAAGAAAGGGGTTTACAAGGGGGAATTCTTTCCCCCCTTGTACCGAGGGACGTTTTTCCCCTCGGTTAGTATTTATCCTTTCGTGTTTTGTCTTTAGGTTTTTAAGTTTTTATGTTTCCGGGGGGTGATAGGGGGTCTTTTCCCCTATAGTCGGGGTTATAAAGGGGGTTTTTACCCCTTATGCTGGTGGAGTATTTTTCCACCAGTAGTATTTGCTTTTTAGATTTTGGTTCTTTGCTTTCTAGGGGGTTATAAGGGGGCTTGCCCCCTCATTGTTCTTTTTAATCTTACGCCGTAGGCTGTCAGAGTTTTTTGGTAAAAATTTACAACTTGGATTAGGCCATATAATTCTTTTCTAAAATGACATTTAGGTATAAAATAAAACTAAAATACTTTAAGAGGAGTTTTTATGCTAGTTATTACCCGGAAAGTGGACCAAAGTATTCGAATTGGTAATAATATAGAGATAAAGATTTTAGATGTAGAAAAAGGAAGGGTAAAAGTGGGAGTATCTGCACCTCCTGATATTCCAGTTTACCGAGAAGAATTGTATCAGTCCTTGGTGCAAGACAACCAAAAGGCTATATTCCTCTCTGAGGAGATGGTTTCTACTCTTCGAAAAGTTTTCTCTCCTCCTAAATCTACTGATTAAGCATTTTCTTTATGCTTTCCTTCTATTTTATTTTTGCTACTGTCATTTTCCGAGATAAATTTCTATAATTATGAGAGGGGAATTTTTGAGGAAATTAAGAGATATATAAGGAGTAAAATCCGAAGGAGGAAAACTAGTAGTGAGAAAAAGACTTTTTTGGGCCATAGGAGTTTTTCTTTTGTTATTTTCCGGGATTTATTCCCTGGGTGCTCGTGAAATCTCGCCGTTTCAGCTTCCGGGATTAGATGGAAAGACTTATTCTCTCTCTGATTTTAAGGGAGAGCCAGTGGTAATTTCTTTTTCTGCTACTTGGTGCCCACCCTGTCGTCAGGAGCTTCCTCTTCTTCAAAAGATATATGAGGAATACAAAGACAAAGCCCAGTTAAATGTTTTAGTTATAGATTCAGGAGAGCCTCAAACTAAAGTAGAAGCCTTTGCTCAAGAGTTAGGCCTTACCTTCCCTGTGCTTTTAGATGAAGAAGGGAAAGTAGCTCGGGAATATGGTATTTTGTATTTACCTACTCTTTATTTTGTAGATCCTCTGGGTAATTTAGCTGCTCAGATAATTGGGGCTCAAGAGGAAAGCGTGTTACGCAATAAACTGGAGCAAATTCTCTGGTTTCGAGGTTTACAAGAAGCAGAAATAAAAAATCTGGTGGAGTTAACTTCTGAGGTAATGGTTTTGGATTTTAGAAAAGAGAACCGTAATCCTTTTCCAGATAGAGGGAATATTTCTTATCAGGTGGTAGATAGTGTAGATTCTGTTATCTCTTCCTTTCCTCGAGAAGGGGTTTACCTTTTACTTACTGAGAGTAACGGGGAAAGTTTAGAGATCGCTAAAGCTTTAGCTATCTCCGGCTTTCAGCGAGTTTATTACTGGTTAGTAGATGCTCCGGAGAGTTGATTGGAGTCTCGTAACTCTAGTTTTCTTTTCTCTTTTTTTACTGGTAGGAGTTATTTATTTCTGGTGGATGGGGAAAATTCCTTCTTCTCTCCCTCCCCAAGTAAAAGAGGAGGAAAACTCTTTTTCTCAAGTCCAGATGGAAGGAGCAGAAATAAGTCGGGTGGGAGAAAAAGGTCAAGAGTGGGTTTTGAGTGCTAGTTTTTTGGAGCAAAAAGGAAATAGTATTTTTTTGACCGATGTTTCAGGAGTTTTCTTTCAAGAGGGAGTTCCTCTTTATCAAGTGAAAGCTCAGAAAGGGCAAATAAAGTTACCGGCGGGGGATGCGGAGTTAGAAAAGGTAGAGTTGATAAATGAAGATAAAAAAGAAGCTCTTCGAGGGGAATTGTTGTCCTGGCGGGGAAATGAGGAAAAATTTGAACTAAACAAAGCTCAATTTGAAAGTCAAGGAATAGAAGCACACTGTCAATTAATGGTTTATGATCTTTCCCATAAAAAATTAAAGTTAGAAAACGGTGTAGAATTTAAAGTCAAGGTGGAAAGATGAAAAGAATTTTATTAGGGATTTTATTTTGGTCTTTTCTTTTTCTTTCTTCCTCTCTTTTTGCTCAGGAAGAAGAGAGAGTATTAATTACTACTCCTCAAGCTGAGTATGATGCTGAAACGGGGAAAATTGTAGCTCAAGTTTCTACCTTTACCTGGCGAGATGTAAAGGTAGTCTGTCCTTCTTTGGAAATAGATACTAAAACTCAAGAAGCAAGGAGTAAGGGAAAGATAGATATTTCTTGGAGTAATTTTAAAGTTCAAGCTCAATCTCTCTATTATCAGGGTAGTGGGAACCGGCTAGATGTTTCGGGAATAGAAGGGTCTAATCCTGAAATGCGTTTTTCTACCGGAGAAGCTCATTTTGATTTCAATCAAAAAAAACTTTATCTTACTTCATCTCCTCTTTTAGTCTTACGGGGTTGGGAAGTGCGAGCGCAGAATATAGAATACTCTCTGGAAGAAAAAGTTTGGGAAGCTCAAACAGTAACAATAAACAAAGAAGATTGGCAGGGTGGAGCGCAAAAAGCTTTTTATCGAGAGGGAGATGATTTTATAACTTTAGAAGGTGGAGCAGAGGTGCAAGGAGATAAAAACCTTTTGCGCGGGGAAAAGATTTTTATCTACCTCGATAGTGGCCGAGTAAAAGTGGAAGGAAATGTGGAGATAGAGCTAGTTCCTTAAAAGGAGGAAATGCGTTTGCCCAATGGGAAAAATTGGAACGCTTTATTAGGAAGAGGCCTAACTAAAGAATACAATAAAAAAATGGTAGTGAATGAAGTTGATTTAGAAGTACGGAAAGGAGAAATAGTTGGCCTTTTAGGTCCTAATGGAGCAGGAAAGACTACTACTTTTTATCTTTTGGTAGGTTTAGTAAGACCTACAGGAGGTAAAGTTTTCCTGGATACTTTGGAGCTCAATCACCTTCCTATGTATTTAAGAGCTCGTATGGGTATCAGTTATCTTCCCCAGGAGCCTTCTGTTTTTCGCAAACTCTCGGTAAGGGAAAACTTAGATTTAGTTTTAGAAATGCAAGGCCTATCTAAAAAAGAAATAAAAGAAGAGAGACATCGTCTACTGGAAGAATTTGGTATTAGTCGTTTAGCTAATTCTTCAGCCAATTTACTCTCGGGAGGAGAGAGAAGACGTTTAGAAATTGCCCGAACTTTAGCTACTTTTCCTTCCTTTGTCCTTTTGGATGAGCCATTTACCGGTATTGACCCTATTGCAGTAGAGGACATTCAAAACTTGGTTAAACACCTGGCCAGTAAAAATATTGGAGTATTGATTACTGATCATGCGGTGCGAGAAACTCTAGCTATCACTGACCGAGCTTATATTATGTTTGAAGGTAAAATTTTAGTTTCGGGTAGCGCAGAGGAAATTATTAATTCTGATCTAAGCCGAAAATACTATTTAGGGGAACGTTTTAATCTTTGAAAGTATTAGATAAGTATATTCTCAAGCAAAGCGTAGTTAACTTTTCTTTTGGAGTTGTTTTGTTCGTTATTTTAGTGAGTGCTGGGGATTTGCTCTTTCGTTTAGCTCGTTTATGGTTACAAGAGGGTTTCTCTCTAATAGAAGTAATAAAAATATTTTTCTTGAGTCTCCCTTCTCTTTTAATCTATATTTTGCCAGTTTCAGTGTTGTTGAGCGTGTTGCTGACAGTAGGCCGTATGTCTGGTGACAGTGAAATTATAGCTCTGAGGGCGGGAGGAGTGAGCTTTAGAAGGTTAATGGTTCCTTTTTTACTTTTTTCTCTATGGGTTTGTGCTGGGACAATCCTGGTTCAAGAGGTATGTTTACCCTGGGCTTCCGAGGAGCTTAAAAAAATGGGGGAGAGAGTAAGTGGGCAAAGTTTAATACCGGAGGAGACTTTTTTCCGAGATGATAGTGAACCCGGAATAGAGAGGATATTTTATGTGAAAACTGTAGATCAGGAAAAATCTCTTCTTTTGGGGGTAGTAGTTCAAGAATACGATGGAGAAGGATTGCGGCGAATTATTAATGCTCAAGAAGCCTTCAATCAGGGAGGAAAATGGGTATTTAGAGAGGGAATTATTTACGAAGTCGGGCAAAAAGGGCAGATAGAAAGAGTGGTGCGTTTTGAAAAAGAAGAAGTATCCACCACTCAAAGCATTGAAGAAATACAGAAAACCCAAAAAAGTCCGCAAGAAATGAGTTTTCTAGAATTGAAAAATTTCATTGAGGGAGAAAAAGGTAGGGGGAGGAAAACAGAGAAATTAGAATTAATCCTGTGGCAAAAAACCGCCTTTCCTTTTGCCAGTTTGATTTTTGTTCTTATAGGGGTGTCTCTAGGTATCGCTTCTCCTCGCTCAGGCAGGGCTTTAGGAATAGGGTTAAGCATCCTTATAGTTTTTGCCTATTACGTTATTTTTTCTTTGGGTACAACCTTAGCTGAGGGAGGCGGTCTATCTCCTTTTTGGGGAAGCTGGATGGCTAATATAGTGGGATTTTTGATTGGTGAAAGCCTTTTGTGGTGGAAAGAAAAAAGTTAAAGGAGACTTTCTATGGATTGGGGTAGCTGGTTATTAATTATTTCTATTATCATATTGGCTGGAGCTATAGCTTACCTGGGGGATATTTTAGGGAGAAGAATCGGGAAGAGAAAACTTTCCCTGTTTAAACTTCGTCCCCGCTATACTGCCATTTTGGTAAGTGTTATTACCGGGGTTTTGATTGCTGCCGTTACGCTTCTCATTTTGAGTATTGCTTCTCAGGATGTGCGTACGGCTCTTTTTGGTATGAAAGAACTAAAAACTCAAATCACTCAGCTGGAAGGAAGAGAAAAAGAATTACAAGATTCTAAAACCTCGTTAGAAGAGCAAGTCAAAACTTTAACCGGAAGTGTGGAAGAGCTCAAAAGCCAGAGACAGAGTCTCCAGGAAGAAATACAAGCTTTACAAGCGGAACAAACTCGTCTGCGGGAAAGTATTTTGGCTATCCGGCAAGGAGAAATAGTGTTTCAGGACGAAGAAGAAATTTTGCGAGTGATAGCGTCTCCGGGTATGGGGGATAAAGAAGCGGGAGATTATCTTCTTTCTCTGATTGAAAGAGGAGAAAAAATCGCCCTGGCCCGAGGAGCGGGTTTGGATAAAGAAATACAAAGAGCAGTTTTTGTTTTAGAAGATAACTTTAATGAAACTAAAGAAAAATTGAAAAATACTGAAGTTCCATTAGTTATTCGCCTGGTAGCCTCAGTCAACACCTTGCGGGGAGAGCCGGTCATTGCCCGATTTTTAGTGGATGAGAACAAGAAAATTTTCTCGGCTGGGGAAGTGATATGGTCGGGAGAATTAGATATTGAGCCTCAGAAGACTAATATAGAACTCTGGTTAGGAGAACTATTGAAAGAATTGAATACTTTAGCGGTTAAGAAAGGAATTCTCCCTCAACAGGGTAAAGTGGGAGTTATTTCTGCTTCCAATCTTACCGAAGTTACTTCTCTTTTGCAAAAAATGGAAGGGAAAGTAACCGTAGAGGTGATAGCGGAAAGTGACATATTTACTGCTGGTCCCTTACGGATTTATTTACGGGTGAAGAAATGAACCCCACAGGGGTAAGGTAAGTAGCGATAAAAAAGTGGTAAAAAAGATAACGCTGGAAGAAAATTCACTATCTAAGTTATAAATAGAAGCTAAAGTGTAAGAAGTCATAAGGGTAGGAGTAGCAGCTTGAATGACCATAACTTTTTGGTAGAGAGGGCTGAAAGAAACAAATTGCGTGCCGACTAAAAATAGCAAAGGAAGAGCAGCTAATTTGATGGAAGAAGCCGAAAGAAGAAGCTTCCAATTTCGGAAAAGATGAGAGGCAGAAAGAGACATTCCTATCGCTACCATAGTTAAAGGAACAGTAGCATCGGCTAAACGATTGATAGTCTCCCAGAGAAAGGGAGGAACAGTTAAGCCGTTAGTTATAATAGCTAGCAAAAAAGCTAAAAAAGGAGGGAGTTTTATTATTTCTAAAAGACTCCGGGCGGATAGTCGTTTCGTTTGGGCGTACACACAGAGAAGCACCCCCACCGTATAGGTGGAGAGAAAGTTTCCCATTTGGTCGAAGAATATAGCAGGAGGTAGGCCCTTCTCTCCTAAAAGAGCGGAGATGAAAGGATATCCTAAAAAGGCAGTGTTACCAAAAGCTGCTCCCATAGCTAAACTTACGCTGGTTTCCTCTTTTAAATGTAAAAGCCGGGAGGATAAAAAATAAGAAGCTAGAAAAACCAGACTGATTAAAGTATAAGCGAGGGGAGGAATTTTCCACAGCTCTGAAGCCAAGTGAGCAGGTTGCAAAGACCGGAATATCAAACAAGGAAAAGTAAGATAAAGGACAAAGCGGTTTAAAAGAGGAGCAGTTTCCCGGGGAAAAACTTTTGTCGCTCGCAGAAACATCCCCAGAGCGATTAGAAGAAACATTACCGCTAAGACTTGGTACAAATTTATTCTCCTTTTACTGGATTGCGAAGTATTCCAATATTTTCTATCTCTACTTCTACTATGTCTCCAGAGTGTAGTGGTCCCACCCCTTGGGGGGTTCCAGTAGCAATAACATCTCCGGGGAGTAAAGTCATAACTTCAGAGATAAAAGAGACAACTACTGGTATAGGGAAAATAAGTTCTCGGGTGTTAGAATCTTGTTTTTTATTCCCGTTGACGTAGGTGCGAATGTTTAAATTCCCCGGGTCTATTTCGGTTTCTATCCAAGGACCAAAAGGGGCAAAAGTGTCGAAGGATTTAGCTCTGGTCCACTGTCCATCTTTTTTCTGTAAATCTCGAGCGGTAACATCATTAAAGCACGTGTAACCTAAAATGTAGTCCTCTACTTGAGAAACCTTTACCCGGTGAGCCCTTTTCTTTATTATTACTGCTAGCTCTCCCTCGTAGTCTACCTGACGGGAAGAAGGAGGAAGAAGAATAAAATCCTCGGGGTCTAAGGTAGCAGTAGAGGGTTTGATAAAAATAATGGGGTTTTCAGGGATTCTCTCTTCTAGTTCCTGCGCATGGTGGCGATAATTTAACCCTACTGCTACAATTTTAGAGGGTAAAGTAGGGGAGAGCAATTTTACTTTTTCTCGAGGAAAAACTCTTTCTGACCCTTTTATCTCTCCAAAAGGGTCAGAAATCTCCTCAATTATGTCGTCTTTTATGATTCCAAAAAATGGTATTTTCTTTTCAGGATGAAGTAAGCGGGCTATTTGCATTTTTTAGTCGTTCCTTCCAGTATTGTACTTCTTTGAATCGAGAAATAGGAGGTAGATTAATCACTAAGAATTTCTTTACAAAGCTGAAAGCTTGGGGGAGGTAGCTCCACCGCTCATAGAATTCTAAATAAGCTCGAATGAGAAGGCGGTGCAATTCCTGAGGGTTTAAGAAATCTAACTGTAGAACAGGGTGGGCTCCATCAAATGCTTTCCAGTTCTGGCTAATAATCCGCCCTTCTTTTTGGTATTTTTCGTATGTTTCAGTACCGGGAAAAGGAGTGAGAATGGAAAATTGCACAATGTCTGGATTGATTTTTTTGGCGAACTCTACAGTCTTTTTGATGGTTTCTTTGGTTTCTCTAACGTTGCCTAAAATAAAGGAGCCCCAGCTTTTAACTCCATGTTTCCGCAAAATTTCCACTGCTTTTTTAGACACTTCAGCAGTCAAATTTTTTCCATAATCTTGCAGAATTGATTCTTCAGCACTTTCAAAACCTAAGTAGACCATCCGTAACCCAGCTTTGGCCATCTTTTCTACTAAGGATTCATGCTTTACAATGGTATCAGCTCGAGAAAAACACCACCATTTTATTTTCATTTTGTCTTGCTCTATTTTGTCACAGATACCTTCTGCCCGAGAAGGAGACAGGGTAAAATTATCATCTACAAAGGCTACTGCTCGATACCCTAAGTCAAAGTAAATATAACGTAACTCTTCTATTACATTTTCTGGAGAACGGGCTCTCCACTTTTTGCCTGAGAATTGAGATGAGGCACAAAAGGAGCAACCAAAAGGGCAACCCCGGCTAGTTACCATATTTACTAAAGGTTCTCCTTCTACCTGGGTCATCCAATACTTAGAAAGAGGTAAAAGTTCTCGTTGAGGAAAAGGAATATCATCTAAGTTTTGAGGAAGAGGAGCAGGAAGAGTGCGAACTATTTTTCCTTCTTCCCGAAAAGAAATTCCCAGAACCGAGTGAGGAGATTGGTTGTTTTCCAGCACTTTTACTAATTGGGGGAAAATATATTCTCCTTCTCCTCGCACTATATAGTCTACGAAACCGCTATTTAGTAGCTCCTCATCGCAAAAAGTAGCATGGTATCCTCCTAATACTACTATACGTCCCTCTTTTTTCGCCAGTTCAGCTATTTTCAATGCTTCAGGAGCTTTGTTGGTCTCGCAAGTTATTCCTACTAAATCACAATTGGGTAGATTTTTCTCTAATTCCTTCTTTGATTCTACCTGAAGGTCTACAATTTTTACCTGGTGACTTTCTTGTTCTAAAGTACGGGCTAAGTATGCTAACCCCAGAGGAGGTAATTTTAAGCCAATCCAATTATAAATTCCTGGAGATGGAGGATTTACTAAAAGGATGTTCAACAATCTTCACCTCTTTGGTTTTTTAAGAAAAACTTTTTAATTTCTCAATAATAGCCTCTCCCACTTCTTGAGTTCCACAAGCAGTGGGATCATCGGGCGTAGGTTTTAAGTCATAAGTTACCTTTTTACCTTCTCTTATGACTTCTTTTATTGCTTTTTCTAATTTTTCCGCTCGCTCTTTTTCTCCTATATATTTTAGCATCATCATTCCTGATAGAATCATTGCTAAGGGATTAACTTTGTTCATTCCTTGATATTTGGGAGCACTACCGTGGGTAGGTTCAAATACTGCATACTCATCACCAATGTTAGCTCCTGGCGCTACACCTAATCCTCCAATCAACCCTGCTCCCAAGTCAGATATTATGTCTCCGTAAAGGTTGGGTAAAACCAAAACGTCATAAAGCTCGGGCTTCTGCACCAATTGCATACTCATATTATCCACTATTCGGTCTTCAAATGCTATATCGGGATAATTTTTAGCTACTTCTCGAGCTACGGCCAAAAACAAGCCATCAGAATATTTCATAATGTTAGCCTTATGAACAGCGGTGACTTTTTTCCGTTTTTCAGAACGAGCATATTGGAAAGCGAAATTAACAATTCTCTCCGAACCAAAAACCGAAATAGGTTTAATACTGATGCCCGAATCAGGACGAATTTTACCTTTGCCCCATTTTTCTACCGCCTCAATGAACTCCAGAGTTTCGGGCTGGCCTTTTTCAAACTCTATACCGGCATATAAATCTTCAGTATTTTCTCTAATAACCACTAAATCGATATTCTGGTAAGGAGAGCGTACTCCAGGATAAGTTTTGCAAGGGCGAACGCAGGCGTAGAGGTCTAACTCTTTTCGTAAAGCTACATTGACACTGCGAAAACCACTTCCTACCGGAGTAGTGATGGGTCCTTTCAGAGCTACTTTGTTTTGCTTTATTGATTCGATTACCGAGGGAGGAAGAGGAGTGCCATATTTATCCATCACTTCTGCCCCTGCTTCCTGGATGTCCCACTCTATTTCTACTCCTGTAGCTTCAATCACTTTTTTGGTTACTGCAGTAATTTCTGGTCCTACACCGTCTCCGGGTATTAAAGTTATCCGATAGGGCATCTTTTCTCTTCCTTTCTCTAAGAGATTTACTTCAATGACTTATTCTATCACAAAATCCTACAGAAGGGAGAACGCTAACCCGAGTTTTACGGTTTCCTATAAGGGGAAAATCAATAAGGAAAGATATGTGAGAGAAAAACAATGACTTTCCTCTTTGAGATTTACTTATTTTTCTCAAGAAATTACTAAGGGTGGTTTTGCTCTATAGCCGGCTTGACCTTAGATGACGGATGAGGGGAAAATTGCCGTAGGCACGCTGGGGAAATACATTTCAGCGTGCGCGCCAATCTCTTTCAAATGGTCATTAGGATAAGAAGGAATCTCTCCAAAGAACGTGTCATCTTCGAGCATTTTATGTTTTGCCTGTATTAGCTGCTTCAGCAAAAGCTGTTAACAGGATAATTATAACATTAAATAATAGAAAAGGAGTGAGGCATCCACTCCCTGATAGTGTCAACTCATTATAGGAGTATTTTTATTTTTCCCTCTATTATTAGCTTTTTGAGACTCTCTCCATTCAGTATTAGATAGTATCATAATTAAATAGAACCACC
>ENA-UPSB01000737-UPSB01000737.1-bioreactor-metagenome-genome-assembly--contig:-NODE-737-length-48493-cov-21.207564_pt1 | contig 48493 bp, 39 predicted proteins | sample MGYA00238182_ERZ773286 | MGnify/ENA primary metagenome ERZ773286 (study PRJEB29026, sample SAMN07631240) | bioreactor metagenome | isolation source: Switchgrass digestor | place: USA: Dartmouth...
TTTCATTTAATAAACTTGCTACGATTTGCTCTACGTTGGCTATATCCAAATCATCAGGAACACTTTGGCCTGCAGTTGTATATGAAAGCGGTTTTCCCGTCAAATATACTGCATTGAGGATCACCCCTGCAGCCGGGGATTCATCCAGCTTAGTGAAAAGAAGTTTATAATTCTTAATAAATGCGTAATACTCCAGGATTTCTCGAACCGCGATTCTGCTGGTATTACTGCTTATAACCAGATAGTTTTCGTCTGCATCGGCCGCGCTTACCAATGCTTTGAGTTCATCAAAATGTTGCTTGTCTTTGTGGCTTCTGCCGGCTGTATCTATCAGGATCAGGTCATTGTCCTTCAAGCTCTCTATGGCTTCCTTGATTTCGCCGGGAGAATATACCACCGTTACCTGCAAATTCAATATTTCAGCATAGGTCTTAAGCTGCTCCACTGCGGCTATCCTGTATGTGTCGGCTGTTATAAGACCCACTTTTTTCCCACGGAAGGTGAAATCAGCCGCTATTTTTGCAAGGGTCGTGGTTTTACCCACCCCGGTAGGTCCGAGAAAAATAGCAACATGAGGCTTGTTTTTCTCGACAAGCTTTATAGGCTCAGGTTCACCCAATGAAGCTGTCAGAACCTTTGCAGCAAGATTGAATACCTCATCTCTGTCAAGTTTATGGCCACCGCGTTCTGTTATCTTTTCAAGTATTTTCTCGATCAGCTTAGGTTCCACGTCCTTTTCAAAAAGAATGTTTCTTAACTCAAGAAGAGGTTTTTCTTTTGTTGCAGCATTATTTTTGTCGTCGTCTTCTGAAAACTCTTCCGCTTCAACTTCTGCCTCAATTGCTTCCATTACCGCTGCTTGCTTTTCAGCTTCCTTCGCTGCCGCCTGCTTTTCGGCTTCCTTTACCACTGCTTTCTTTTCGTCTTCTTTTTCCGCCGTATGCTTTTCAGTTTGAATTGTTGCAACTACAGTCCCTTCCTCCGGTTCTGTCGTTTTATTTGACTGGACAGCCTGATAAATTTTATTCAGCATGCTTTCCAAATTCTTAACCTTCCCCTCCAACTCAGAGATCTTTTGGTTCTCCCTGGTTTGTACCGGATTTTCGGTCATTGGGGCCGCCGCTTTCTCAACTGGTCTTTCCATAAACCTGTCGTTTCTGGGTGGCATTTGTTCAGGCACCGGTTCAGACACCGGCACATATCTCTCCTGGGCAGGTTGAGGCCGATAAGGATCATATGCTGGAGCCGGCATAGGCCGCTGATTATAATTCAATCTTGCGGGTCTGACATATTCATCATCGATCGCGGCCACAACTTCTATCAACGGCTTTTTGAACAACCCCAGAAAACCCTTTTGTCTGACTTTCTTGCTGCTCATGATCACAGCTTCGCTGCCAAGGTCTATCTTTACTTTAAGCAAGGCCTCCTGCATATCCTTGCATGTGTACCTGCGAATCTTCATCCTACACTATCCGACCCTTTCTGTCATAATTTATCAAATACTGACCATACCAATTGCATTAACCTCTATACTGGGATCCAGTTCGTTATATGACAAAACGGTAAGCCCGGGTATGGCATGTTCGGTAAGGCGTTTAAAATATAATCTGATCACCGGTGAAGCAAGGATAATCGGCTGTTTGCCTGATTGCGCCATTTTTTCGGCAAGACTTGCCGTCTTTGCCACTATTTTATTGCTTACTTCCGGATCGATGGCTATATATGTTCCTGCCTCATTCTTCTGAACCGAATCAATAATCAATTGTTCAAGCTTGGGATCCAAGGTTATAACTTCATTGGAAGAATTGTTCAAACAGCTCTTTGAAATAGCCCTGCCCAGTGCTTGACGCACATATTCCGTCAGCATATCCGGGTCTCTTGTTACAGGGGCGAAATCTGCAAGGGTTTCCAGGATAGTGACCATGTCCCTGATTGACACTCCTTCTCTTAAGAGATTTGCCAGTACCTTCTGAATCTCTCCAAGAGACAATAACTTCGGTACAAGTTCTTCCACGATGGCAGGATATGAACTTCTGACATTGTCAACAAGAGTCTGAACATCCTGCCTGCTTAACAGTTCGTGAATATGTCTTCTTATTACCTCCGTCATATGCGTCGCTACGATGGAAGGAGCGTCAACAACCGTATATCCCATCATTTCAGCCTTATCTCTCATGGACTCGGGAATCCACAGCGCCGGCAAGCCAAATGCCGGCTCAACAGTAGGTATTCCTTGAATTTCTTCCTCTGCCGTGCCCGGATTCATTGCCATGAAATGGTCCAGCATCAGCTCCCCGCTTGCCACCTCAACGCCTTTAATCTTTATGATGTATTGGTTTGGCGATAATTGTATATTATCTCTAAGGCGTATAATCGGAACAACCACACCCAGCTCAAGCGCAAGCTGACGTCGTATCATAACTACCCTGTCCAATAAATCGCCGCCTTGATTTTTATCAGCCAGGGGAATAATAGCATAACCAAATTCCAGTTCTATAGGATCAACCTGTAGCAATGAAACTACATTTTCCGGTTTTCTGATTTCTTCGACTTCCTTTTCCTCCACTTTGAGTTCTTCTGCCTTAGAAATCTCCTTTGTCTGATTCTGCAGATAAATACCCAGGTATATTAATGCGCCGGCTATCAAAATCAATGACCATTGTTTAAGAATCGGCACTAATAAAATACAGCCCCCAGCTCCTATAAACAAAACCTTCGGGCTGTCAAACAATTGTCTTACGATATCGCTTCCCAGATCATCATCCGAGGCAGCCCTGGTAACTATAATACCTGTCGCGACAGCTACTAACAGAGATGGTATCTGGCTTACAAGCCCATTACCTATAGTAAGGATGGCATAAAGTTTTATGGCTTCTTCGAATGATTTTCCCAGAAAAATCATTCCCATGACTATACCGCCGATGAGATTCACAAATACTATCAGAATCCCGGCAATAGCGTCGTTCTTAACGAACTTGGTAGCACCGTCCATTGAACCGTAGAAATCAGCTTCTCGTTGGATCCTTTTACGTCTTTCCTTTGCCTCCGACTCACTTATCAATCCTGAATTCAAATCCGCATCAATGGCCATCTGCTTACCTGGCATCGCATCCAGCGTAAATCGGGCTGCAACTTCAGACACACGCTCCGCGCCCTTGGTGATGACCATGAACTGAACGATCATTATCACAAGGAAAACAATAACTCCCACAACCAAATTATCTCCGCCCACAAATGTTCCGAAGCTTTCGATAACTTTCCCGGCTTCGCCCTGGCCGATTATAAGACGTATGGCGACTATGTTGAGAGAAAGGCGGAACAGGGTAGTAAACAGCAGCATGGTGGGGAATGCCGCCATGGAAAGAGTGTCGGTGGAATAAATCGTATTCAGCAGTATCAACAAAGACAGGGTGATATTGATTACTAAAAGAACGTCCAACAGAAAGGTAGGGATGGGTACGATAATAAAGAGTACTATGAAAACCATGCTAACGGCGACCATCAGATTTCTGTTGTTCATGTAATCCCCCCGGCTTAAACACCATTTTCTTTAGTAACTTGCAAGGTTATTAGCAATGTAAATAAATGTCGCAAAATAAAAAACCTTGTCTATTATTCTAATTTTATAATAAAGTAATTTTTAAAACAAGCAAAATGTACGACCTGAAAAGTGGCTAAAAAACCGTATTCAGAACTGATGATGAATCTGTCCTTAAGTTAAAAGCGGAAGTACGATCCTCAGCATGAATATCTCACCTGTTATCTCAAATGAACAGTAGCCGTTATATTTCTCAGCAATCATGGCCATACTCTTTGTGCCAAATCCATGACCTTCCTGTATACTATGCGGAAAACCGTTCTCCATTGTAACATCGCCTGAAAAGCTGTTTTCTATATAAATAAGCAGATTATTCTTATGAATATGACAGTATATTTTCACTTTTCTGAAATTCTCATCGATAACCTTCGAAGATGCTTTGATGGCGTTTTCCAGGCCGTTGGAAAGCAGGGTACACAGCTCTGTGTCCGGTATGGAGATATCATGAGACAATTGAGCATCCACGCTGAACTGCACACCATTGTTTTTCGCTTTTATATCAAAGTATGAAAGAATTAAATTTACTGCATTGTTCTCACAATAGCGTTTTGGGGTAATGGCCTCGATATCGTACTCCACAAGCCTGATATAATTTCTGGCCTTTTCAGTTTCTCCGCCGTTAAGATAACTGCCGATAAGAGCAAGATGATGCCTCATGTCATGGCGGTATACGGCAGCCTGCTTTTGTGTCGTCTGCAGAGCCGATAATTGCTGATTAGCGCTTTCCAGCATTAATGACAATACCATTTGTGCTCCCTGGAGAGTTTCCTTCTCGTAGGTGGTTTTTGCTATATCAAAAATAAGTACATAAGCTATAAGTGCAATCACGAAGAAAACAACACGCAGTATGATTACTTCCACAGATCTGATGGTGGTAAAGTTATATAATCCCAGCCAGTAGTTGGCAATATAATATGTCAGCGGAAGAAGGCTAAGCTTTACAAAGCTGCTGTTATTGTAATTTTCAATAAGATAACGGAAATATGGCCTGAAAAAATAATTTATTACCAAAAGCATCATTATGCAAACAGTAATATAAATGGAATAATATATTGCTATATGCAGTTGTACTTCTGTATGTAAAAGGACTGTCAGTACCAGATTTGCAGGATAAATCATAAATACTGCGGTATACAGGGTAAACACTATTTTAATAGCCGAGATCCTTGTAATGAGCCAGAATATTAAAAAAACAGGTATATGGATCACCTGTATATAAAGCTTCATATGCAAGTCAATCGGAACAGCACACGAAATATAGATGTTGGCAGCCAAAACAAGCAGGTTACCGAAAACGAACAACAAACGTCCTGAATCTTTTAGGTTTTTAATATTAACATTCAAAAGCATCATCTGGGCTATGATGCCAAAAAGGATGGTGGTACATATCAATACAGCCTGCATATGTCATTCCACCCCTTTTTCCAGAAACAGATGCTTCATATATGCTTCTTTTACATTTCCGTAAAGGACGCGTGAAATCGGCAAAGTTTTTCCGTTACTGATTACAATCTCCTTAGCGCCAAGCATACTGATATGATACATGTTAACGATATAGGAACGATGTATCTTAACAAACTCCGGGCGGGCCAGAAGCTTTTCCTCAAACGCCGCAAGAGATGAATTCACCTCCTGAACATTACCGTCTGCCATATGGAAATATAACTTTTTATTTATGATTTCCACAAAAGCAAGTTTTGAGAACAGGATACGAATCATGCCTTTCTGAGTTTTTACAGTAAGACCGTCCAGAGGCATCTGTTCATCAGCTATAACCGCATCCAGCACCGAAAAAAGCTTGTCCTTATGGACAGGTTTCAGGATATAGTCATAGGCTCTTATTGAATAGCTTTCCACTGCATATTCCGGCGAAGACGTGAGGAATACTATCTTAACACCGGTATCGAAGGTCCTGATCTCCTGAGCCGCCTCCATTCCGTTGATCCCGGGCATCATGATATCCAACAGTAATAGTCTGAAAGCTCCGCTATCTGCATGGGAAATAAGCTCTGCAGCACTTTGGAAGGAGCTGTACGCAAGGGATGCGTTGCGTTCACGTCTGTATGCATCTATATAGGAAGAGATTCGGGCAAGCTCCAGCGAATCATCGTCACAAATCGCAATTCTCATTTTTTCAGCTCCCTTATGGAAAAACCTTATTTTAGTTTATCATAAATACTTTTTTACTCCCAGCACTTTTTGCATTTCGCGACAAAAATCCATGCATTTTACGCAAAAACGACATCTATTTGAATACTCTAATTTATAATAATGCAATAAAACTGTCAGATTCTTCATCTCGCAAAGCGGTATTAGAAATGATAAAACCTGGACTTTTTAAGTAATTGCGGTTCGTAAATATGCTATTTGATTTTTTATAAATCAGTACTCAAGAAGTCATCAAATTCTCTGAAATGAAAGGGGGAATGGACCTGGTTACAATAATTGCCTTCCTGCTTGCGTTAATCAGCACTATATCGTTTTTGGCACTGTGGTTTCTGATGGTATACCGTGAACTGCGGTCCAAAACAGATATCGTAAAAAGCGCTGAAAATCAACTGGCAGAATGCCGTAAAAATCACATGCTGTCAATCGACAGTACCGATGAACAGGCGGCAAAATCCATTCTCTCCAGAAGTATGGATATCTACAACCAGTCGGTAACGCTTTACAATCAAGCCCTGAACAGGCCATGGTACCGGATTCCCGGCTATCTTATGGGCTTCAGACAAATAAAGTAGGAAATGCTGTTACTTATAGTACAACAATATAACTCAGACATAAAAAAGGAGTGGTTAATTTTATGACAAAAAGAATTCTAAGTTTGTTACTTGCAGCATGTATGCTGTTTACTATGATGTCAACTACGGTCGCGGCTGAAACGACCGAAATCGTGGTTGATGGGACAAGCTATTCTCTTAATAAGGATGGTCTGCAGGAGGCCATAAACGATGTGCCAGGCGGCTGCATGGTCAGGCTGGGCGGCAATATAGACCTTGGCGATGCCGGAGTTACCGTATCCAGCGGTACCGGAAAATCCATTTATTTAGATCTTAATGGCTATACCATTACATACGGCGGCACTGACTCCGCTGTAAAAATCAATGATTCTGCCAGCCTGACAGTGCAGGACAGCAGTACAGGCGATACCACTGGTAAAATAACAGCGGCAACAAATTGTAAAATCATCAGTAACATAGGCAGCGGAACTCTTACCATTGCCGGCGGCATTATAGAGGGAACAGGCATCAATACTACTTTCGGCATCGCAAATGAAGGCTCCGGGAAATTATTGATTATCGGTGGCACAGTGAAGACAAACCGTATGTCCGCTCTGCTGATCGGTAATAATTCCGGTGATGTTGAGATTTCCGGCGGTACCATAAGTACAAGCGACTGGGGGACCATTAACCATCTAGGTACTAACGCCAATCTTACCATTAGTGGCGATGCCTTGATTGAATGCAAATCGAGCGATGAAATAATCAAAATTAATGGCAGTAATAATGCAAACCTGACAATTCATGGCGGAAGAATATTGGGTTCGAAGGGCATATTTGTTGTATCTAAAAATTGCACTGTAGAAGTTAATGGAGGATATATACAATCAACGATATATGGCGACGATATAACAGTGACAATAAACGGGGGTTTTTTGGGAGCAGGTATATCTTCCAATAGTTCTGGCGGCTCCGCCACTGGTATCGTGAATGGCGGCTATGTAAAATTTAAAGAGTATGGAACAACACATTGTAAAAATAAGGAAAATGTTGAGCTAAAAAATTATATTTTCAGTCTGCTTGACGCTGACGGTAATGGAGTCGCAGGCGCAGTGGTTACAGATATTGCCACTGATCCGGATTACGAATATGGCCTTAATGATGTAATAACCGATTTTTCCGGTCAGCTCCATGTCTGGCTGCCCGAAGGAAAGACATGGGCCAGCGTGACGGCCGGGGGCCAGACGTATTCAGGTGAAATAACGTATGTAGATGATCATTACCCATATTATTCAGCAACCTTGCGGCTGCCATCGCTAAATCCTGCCGCAAGTATAACAACGGCGGCAAAAGGAAACGCTTCTTCGACAAATGTTGATTTTACACTTACTTCGGCACCCACAGGCACCTGGAAGGTATATGCCAGTGCTGACGCGACAGAAGTCATGACAGGGATGACCGCCGCATTAAGCGGTACGACCCTGACATTGGCTTCCTCAGAAGGTCCAATCGAAATCGGAGACTATTACGTAACTGTGACCGAACCCAACAAAAACGAAAGCGAAAGGTTAAAATTAACGGTAGAGTTAGTGGCAGCCAGTCCTGCTAAGGCCATAACAGCCTTTAACTTTAATGGATTGACCCCAAATGTCATTGGAACAGTAAATGAAGCCGGCAAAACCATATCGCTGACCGTTCCATACGGAACGAATGTCACCAATCTGGTTCCTACCATCACACATACTGGAGTAAGCATATCTCCAAATACAAACGTGCCACAGAACTTCACAAACCCCGTGGAATATACAGTAACAGCAGCGGATAGCACAACACAGAAATATACCGTTACAGTAACGGTAGAATCTGCTCCAGAAGAGCCCGTTGTCCTTCCTGCCACTCTTGATATAAGTGCGGGTAATATTACAATTGAAGATGGTACTAACGAGGATACATTGAAGGTAACATATGGCGCGAGTATAACAGCTGATAATATCGATCCTTCCACTGTCATTAACATTGCAGGAACAACAACTTCGAGAAGGATCATAGTCCGTGCTGATGTGCCTGGCGGTGTAAATATCAAGCTAAGCGGTGTGAATATTAATGTAACAAGCGGTACTCCTTTTGAAATAGCTAATAGCGCAGGAAAGGTAAACCTGATTTTAGCTGATGGCAGTTCCAATACACTCAAAACTTCCGCTTATAAGGACTATGCCGCTTTGCAAAAAAATCACTCAAGCACAAAAGGTGAAAACTGGCTAACTATTACCTGTATGGGTGCGTTAACCCCTGATGGCACATTTAACACCGAACATACATGCAGCGATTCCTGTGGAAGAATCACCGCTACCGGCAGCTTCGGTGGCGCCGGTATTGGCGGCGGCAATGGTGGCATTGGCATGTACATAAATATAAACGGCGGAAATATCTCCGCTACCGGTGGCACGGACGCTGCCGGTATTGGCGGCGGCAATGGTGGCCTTGGCAAGTACATAAATATAAATGGCGGTAATATTACTGCAAATGGCAGCACGAGCGCTGCCGGTATTGGCGGCGGCTCTATGGGTATGGGTGTAGACATAAATATAAACGGCGGCAATATCACCGCAAATGGTGGAAGTGTTAATGACATTGGCGGTGCCGGGATCGGCAGCGGGTATAGTAATTCTAGCCACGATATTAATATAAACGGCGGCAATATCACTGCAAACGGTGGTAATAATGCTAACGATATCGGGAATGGCAGCAATAGTTATAGCTACAACATAAAAATTACAGGCGGAAATGTTTATGCTTCCAGTATAGGTGCAACACCAACAAATGACGCCGATGTACCGGTCAACGTCTACAGGGCAATCTTTACAATACCCGATGATACTGCAGGCGGAGTAGAACTTGATGATATAAGAATTTATAAAGACGGGACTCCTTACAACTATGGTATGAAGGATACAAAAAGTATCTTAATAGACGGAGCAGGCAAGCTTTTCGTTTACCTTCCCACCGGTACTTATAGTTTAAATTATTCGGATAAAGTCTACACAGCTGTAGTAGACACATCGGGCAATGCCCAGTTCACCGTTGCAAAAAATGAAGTCACCAACAGCGGGGGCTCGGCAGAAGTCACCTACACGGGAACAGACTTTGATCTTGATGAAATCGACGGCTTGTTTACGGTGGATTCCAATGCAGGAGCACCCACATACAGCATTGAAGCAGAAGGAACAGGTACGGGATCCATCAGCGGTACTACCCTGACCGTAACAAAAGCGGGAACATTCAATATCGGGCTTGTAACTGCAGAGACTGAAGAATATGCGGCAGGCTCGAAGGTTATTGCAACCCTTACTGTGAATAAGGGAACACAATCTGCTCCAATGGGTCTTGGCAAGTCCGACGCGACCACCAACGGCGGCAGCGACGGCAAAATCACAGGTTTGGCTCCAAATACCGGCTATGAATACAAGAAAGACAGCGGTTCTTATGTGGCGGTAACATCAAACGCATCCGGAGAGATCACAGGCCTTTCGGCAGGTTCATATGCAGTAAGGCTTCCGGAAACCGATTTGTATAACGCTAGCCCTGACAGCACGGCGGTTGTCATCGGTCAGCCCCTGGTCCTTCCTGCCACTCTTGATTTAAGCACGGGTGACATAACTATTGCGAAAAATAATACCACTGGCAAATTGACAGTAACCTATGGCGCAGGGATAACGGTTGATAATATCGATCCTTCCACTGTCATTAACATTGCAGGAACAACAACCTCGAAAAGGATCATAGTAAGCGCTGACGTGCCTGGCGGTGTGAATATCAAGCTAAGCGGTGTGAATATTAATGTAGCAAGCGGTACTCCTTTTGAAATAGCTTCAACCGCAGGCAAGGTAAACCTGATCTTAGCTGATGGCAGTTCCAATACACTCAAAACTACCGCTAGCAACTATGCCGGACTGCAAAAAAATAATACAGACAAAGAGGAAAACGGCTGGCTCACTATTACCTGTGAAGGTGCGTTAACCCCGGAGGGTACATTTAACACCGAACATACATGCAGCGATTCCTGTGGCAGGATCACCGCTGCCGGTGGACCCGCTGGTGCCGGTATTGGCGGTGGTAATAGCAGTGACGGTAGTTACATAACCATAAACGGCGGTTATATCACTGCTAATGGCAGCACTAGTGGTGCCGGTATTGGCGGTGGTGATAACGGTAACGGTAGTTACATAACCATAAACGGCGGCATTATCGATACTAAGGGCGGCTCTGATGGTGCCGGTATTGGCGGTGGCATGTCAGGCATCGGTAGTAACATATATATAAATGGCGGCAATATCACTGCAAACGGTGGTAATAATGCTAACGATATCGGGAATGGCAGCAATAGTTATAGCTACAACATAAAAATTACAGGCGGAAATGTTTATGCTTCCAGTATAGGTGCAACACCAACAAATGACGCCGATGTACCGGTCAACGTCTACAAGGCAACCTTCACCATACCAGGAGATACTGCAGGCGGAGTTGATCTTGATGCTATAAGGTTCAGTATAGGCGGTACTGATTACGACTATAATATGGTCGGTGTCAAAAGCATCCTCGATTACGGAAAAGGAAAGCTCTTCGTCTACCTTCCTGTTGGTACTTACAGTATTGAATATTTAGAAAAAACCTACACAGCTGTGGTAGACACATCGGGTGATGCCCAGTTCACCGTTGCAAAAAACGAAGTCACCAACAGCGGGGGCTCGGCAGAAGTCACCTACACGGGAACAGACTTTGATCTTGATGAAATCGACGGCTTGTTTACGGTGGATTCCAATGCAGGAGCACCCACATACAGCATTGAAGCAGAAGGAACAGGTACGGGATCCATCAGCGGTACTACCCTGACCGTAACAAAAGCGGGAACATTCAATATCGGGCTTGTAACTGCAGAGACTGAAGAATATGCGGCAGGCTCGAAGGTTATTGCAACCCTTACTGTGAATAAGGGAACACAATCTGCTCCAATGGGTCTTGGCAAGTCCGACGCGACCACCAACGGCGGCAGCGACGGCAAAATCACAGGTTTGGCTCCAAATACCGGCTATGAATACAAGAAAGACAGCGGTTCTTATGTGGCGGTAACATCAAACGCATCCGGAGAGATCACAGGCCTTTCGGCAGGTTCATATGCAGTAAGGCTTCCGGAAACCGATTTGTATAACGCTAGCTCTGACAGCACGGCGGTTGTCATCGGTCAGCCCGGCAATGGCGGCTCCGGCGGCTCCGGCGGTTCAGGCGGTTCAGGCGGCAGCACAAATACTCCCCCAACACCTCCTCCGGCTATTACCGTAACCGAGGTGCAAAGTGAGCTTTTCACCAATATTGCAGATATCATAGTTGAAGCAGACGTAACTGCTGCCTTTGGCCAGCCGGTTGAAGTCAAGATAACAGATAAAGAAGAATCACAAAATGAGATATTCCAGCTTACAGGCGCAGATGATGAGGTTTACCCCTTTGACATCAGCCTGTATTCCAGGACAAGCGGCGAAAAAGTGCAGCCTAAGGAAGGCTACAGCGTTAAGATAACCCTTCCTATACCTGAAAAACTGCTTGTTGTCAGGGACCAAGTCAAGGTTGTATATGTCAGAGACGGCAAACTGGAAGTCTTATCATCACAGGTTGTTGAAAAAGACGGCAAATGGTACATAACATTTGAAGCAGTTCATTTCAGTCCATATGCTCTGATAGTAAGCAAAGAACCTGCCGACACCTGGACAAATCCTTTCAGCGATGTAAAGGAAGGAAGCTGGTATTATTCCGCCGTACAGTATGTCGCACAGAATGGTCTGATGTTTGGAACCGGCAATGATACCTTCTCGCCCCAACTCGCTACTAATAGAGGCATGATTGCTACTATCCTGTACAGGCTGAGTGGTTCACCTGAAACACTGGAAAGCACCTTCAGGGATGTTATTCCGGGAGCATACTACGCAAAAGCGGTGGCATGGGCAGAAAAACAAGGTATTATTTCAGGGTATGGCAATGGTATGTTTGGCCCTGAGGACAGCATAACCCGTGAACAGATGGCTGCGATGCTCTGGAGATACGCAGGTTCACCTTCAGCAGACACTACAGTTCTCAATGTTTTCAACGATGCAGGTGAAATTTCCGATTATGCGAAACAAGCCTTAGCCTGGGCGTACACCGAAGGCATCATGGCAGGAAAAGGTAACGGAATACTTGATCCCAAAGGCTATGCAACCCGGGCCGAAGCGGCGGTGATCCTTACAAATTATCTGAAAACAAAGTAAATATTAAACATAATAAAATAAAACGGGCAGGGTGAAAGATCCCTGCCTGTTTTATACATTTACGAATACTATTATGCTGCTGCTTTTTACTTCTTAAACTTCTTAAATACTAATGCGCTGTTATGGCCGCCAAAACCCAAAGAGTTGGAAATCGCATAATCTATATCTTTTGGACGGCCTACATTTGGTACATAGTCCAGATCACATTCAGGATCCGGTTCATTAAGGTTAATGGTCGGAGGCAGGAAACTGTCCTTTATTGCCAGTATAGTAATTATTGCCTCAATTCCTCCTGCTGCCCCTAAAAGGTGGCCTGTCATTGATTTTGTCGCGCTGACGGGTATATTTTTGACATTATCGCCGAATACCTTCTTGATACTTTTGGTTTCCAAAGGATCGTTCAACGGGGTACTTGTTCCGTGGGCATTTACATAGCCGATCACATCAGGTGTAATACCTGCGTCTTCGATTGCAAGCTGCAGGCATTTAACACCGGCATCTCCTTCAGGATCGGGAGCGGTAATATGGTAAGCGTCGCTGGTGGCGCCAAAACCTACTATTTCAGCTAAAATATCCGCGCCTCTGTTTACAGCGTGTTCATATTCTTCAAGGATGAGAATACCGGCGCCCTCACCCATAACAAATCCGTCACGGTTTATATCGAAAGGTCTGCAAGCTGTCGCCGGATCCGGGTTTTCCGACATTGCTTTCATAGCGCAAAAGCCGGAAAATGCCAGAGGAGTTATGGAAGCCTCAGATCCGCCTGTGATCATTACATCCGCATAGCCGCCCTGGATCACCCTCATGGCATCTCCAATCGAATGATTGGCACTGGCGCATGCCGTAACCACACAGGCATTGTAACCCTTTATCCCATACTTTATTGCTACCTGGCCGGAAGCCATATTTGCGATCATCATAGGAACAAAAAACGGGCTTACCCTTTTGGGACCTTTTTCAAACAAGGTCCTGCAATTGACTTCCAAGGTATCCATTCCGCCTACACCTGAACCTATAAGCACGCCTGCACGGTACGGATCCATTTTGGAAAAGTCCAATCCCGCCATATCAATAGCTTCCTGGGCCGCTACTACAGCATATTGTGTGAAAAGATCCATGCGTTTGGCTTCTTTTTTATCAATATAAAGAGATACGTCAAAATCATCGATTTGTGCTCCCACTTTTGTTGAAAAATCGCTGGTATCAAATTTTGTTATGGTCTTAATACCGCTTTTCCCTTCTCTGATATTATTCCAGAAGGTCTTCACGCCGATCCCGAGGGAATGAACAACGCCAAAACCTGTTATTACTACTCTTCTTTTCATCATTTTGACCTCCTGATAAGAAAAAGATAAAAATATATATAAACTAAATAAAAACTATATATAAACAAAAACAACCATCTGCTCTGATTTTGATCATATAATATAAAAAGCCCCACAATAAATTGTTGGGACTTTCTATACTATAATAAAATTAATTTTATTGATGAGCTTTAATATATTCAACAGCATCACCAACAGTAGTTATCTTTTCTGCTTCCTTGTCTGGTATTTCCAAATCGAACTCTTCCTCAATAGCCATAATAAGCTCAACTATATCGAGAGAATCAGCACCAAGATCATCAATAAAAGAAGCTTCCATTTTAACATCTTCTTCATCAACACCTAATTGCTCCACGATGATATCTCTAACCTTCTCAAATACCATACCATTCACCCCCTTCCAGACAGGATTATCAATACCAACTTATCAATATTATTGCGTTCAAAAGAAATAATATTACATATATAACCCACCGTCAATATTTATTACCTGTCCCGTAATATATCGAGCACTGTCGGAAGCAAGAAAAACTACCAAATCAGCAACTTCGGAAGGTGTCCCATATCTGCCGAGAGGTATGCTTTTAAGGTAACTCTCCTTGATTTCCGCAGAAAGTGAGTCCGTCATCTGGGTTTCTATAAAACCAGGCGCAACAGCATTGCAGGTTATACCACGTGCTGCGAATTCTCTGGCCACAGACTTGGTAAAACCTATCAATCCTGCCTTTGATGCAGCGTAGTTAGCCTGTCCTGCGTTCCCCATGAGGCCGACAACAGAAGTAATGTTGATGATGCTTCCGCTTCGTTTTTTCATCATTATACGAACAGCTGCTTTCGTACAAAGATAAGCGCTCTTCAAATTGACATCAATTACTCTGTCCCAATCCTCTTCTTCCATGCGTATCAAAAGTTTGTCGCATGTTATCCCTGCGTTATTTACCAATATATCTAAACTTCCGAATGTTTCGACAGTTTTCTCTATAAGACCCTGCGCCACAGCCGGTGAGCTTAAATCTCCGGAATATCCGGCTGCTGAAAAGCCTTTTTCCCTTAGAGCTTCAACAGCGACGTGAACGCTGTCACTTGTGCCGGAAAGCATAACATTGGCTCCCAGCGATGCGAACCGTACGGCAATATCATTTCCTATACCGCGTGTCGATCCGGTTACTATTACAGTTTTCCCTTTAAAATCCATTATCCGGTCAATCCTTTCATTGGGATCAAATGACTTGATCGTTCTTACTGCCCTTTCAATACGGTAAGGGTATTATCCAAAGAAGCCTTATCTTCAACATTCAAAACGCGGACACCTTTATCGATCTTTTTGATAAATCCGCTTAAGACTTTGCCCGGTCCTATTTCGATAAATGTATCAGCGCCGTTTTCTATAAGGGTCCTGATGCAGTCCTCCCATAAAACCGATGTACTGACCTGTTTGATAAGAAGATCTTTGATTTCAGCTTCCGATTCAATTAATTTTCCTGTCACATTGGTAACTACCGGAATATCCATCTTATTGATCACTACATTTTCAAGTTCTTTGGACAGCTTTTCCCCGGCAGGTTTCAATAAACTGCAATGGAAAGGAGCGCTGACATTCAAAAGCATAGCTCTTTTCGCGCCTTTTTCCGTTGCAATTTTTATAGCTTCATTAACGGCCTCAACTTTTCCGGCAATCACTATCTGCCCGGGGCAATTAAAGTTTGCCGGTTCGACAATTCCCTTTTCGGAAGCTGTTTTGCATACCTCGATCACATCCTCGCGGGAAAGACCAAGTATGGCAGCCATGGTACCCTCTCCTAATGGTACGGCTTCCTGCATAAATTTGCCGCGTTTTCTGACAAGTCTTACTGCGTCTTTGAAGTCAATGGAACCGGATATCACATGCGCAGCATATTCGCCCAGACTTAAGCCTCCGGTGAAGTCGGCTCTTATTCCCGCTTCAATAAGGGGCTGGGCGCAGGCAATGCTGGCCGCCAATATTGCCGGCTGAGTATTTTCAGTGATTTTCAGGGTTTCTTCATCACTTTCAAAAAGCAAATTTCTTATATCAAATCCTAAAGCTTCTGTTGCGTCGTCCAAAACTTGACCGGCGGCTTTGGAAATCTCTGAAATTTCCTTAGCCATCCCTATGTATTGGGCCCCCTGCCCGGGAAACACAAAAGCAATTTTACTCATGCATATTTCCTCCGTTCATAACCACAGATACCATTCTTGCGGTTAGTTTATTTCTTCTGCCACAAAGTCTCAGGATCGATTTCCCATTTTTATATCGTCACCCTGAAACAGCAAAGCCGAAGATTTTTTCGTATCAGCGTATAAAATTCTTCGCTGCGTCCAGAATGACAACAGGATGTAGTTCTCTATTTAAGCTGAACTTACCTTGACCATGTCAATAGGACCGAGCCATAGGTAAGGCCGCCGCCAAAAGCCACCATAACGATTTTATCGCCTTTTTTAAGCAATCCTTTATTGGATGCTTCATCCAGACAAACCGGAATACTGGCGCTGGATATGTTCCCTGTGTATTCCAGATTGCTGTATATTTTGTCCATCGTAATATCCAGTCTCTTTGCCGCATTCTGCAGTATCCTCATATTGGCCTGATGAGGGAAAATGAATTTTATTTCCTCCATCTCAACACCGGCATCATCCAGCACATTTTTGGTTGCCTCTGCCATTATACGGGATGCAAAAGTAAAGACCTCGCTGCCATCCATCCATATGACCTGTTTTTTGCCTTCGTTCCGGTTTTGGATATCGATATCTGAAGCATACAAAAGCGGTATGGTAAGTACATTCCCGTTTTCTCCGACAGCTCCGAGACAGGCTGTCCTGATACCGGTTTCATCGTCAACTTTGCTTAACACCACTGCGCCGGCTCCGTCTCCGAAAAGCACACAGGTCTTTCTGTCGGTAAAATCGGTCACTCTGCTCAAAGCTTCGGCAGAAACTATGAGAATATTTTTATATGTGCCGTTTTCAATAAACTGCCTTCCGGTCTGCAATGCATAGACAAAGCCTGTACAGGCAGCATTGACATCAAATGCCGCCGCATTTTTTGCCCCTATTTTCCCCTGGACCATACATGAAAGAGAAGGGCTGAGGTAGTCAGGGGTACATGTTGATGCAATGATCAATTCTATATCTGTTGGACTCAGACCAGCATCCTTTATTGCCTTGAAAGACGCTTCAGCGGCAATATCGGCAAGAGGTACCAAGTCCTCCAGTATACGTCTTTCCCGAATACCGGTCCTCTTGACGATCCATTCGTCACTGGTTTCCACTATGCTTTCCAGTTGACTGTTCGTAAGCTTTTTTTCAGGCAAAAAACTTCCTGTTCCTGTTATTCCGGCTCTATAAGGCTTCATCATACAAGCCACCAACTTCCATGTTTGCAAAAATATCTTTCATCTTGTTCAATACTGATGTACAAGCAGAACTGCATGCCTTTAATATAGTATTCTTTATTGCTTTAGCATTGGAATTTCCGTGACATTTGTATATCATGCCGTTAACACCAAGAATAGGTGTGCCTCCGAATTCTTCAGGGTCGATCTCCTTTTTCAGCTTCTTCAGTTCATGCTTTACAAGAAGATAACTTATCTTTCCGTATATACTCCCTGAATACATCTTTTTTAAGTAATCCATGAAGTATTTGCCCGTTCCCTCCATGATCTTAAGCATGGCATTCCCGGTAAATCCATCACATACTGCTATATCAACTTTCCCTTCTGTAATGTCACGGCCTTCTACATTTCCTACAAAATTGATATTGGCTTTCTGAAGCTCTTCAAAAGCCTGTTTAAGAGCTTCATTACCCTTTCCCTCTTCGGTTCCGACATTCACAAGACCTACCCTTGGTTCCTGAATACCGAACATATTCCTCATGTACTCAGTTCCCATAATGGCAAACTGAACATAATTTATGGTTTTAATCTGGGTATTCATCCCTGCGTCAATAATCATGGTCTGGCCTTTTATTGACGGGACAACCGGCGCTAAAGCAGGCCTCGATACTCCTTTCATCCTGCCTGCAATCAAAAGCGATCCTGCCAAAAGAGCTCCCGTACTTCCGGCTGAAATAAAAGCCTGTGCCGATTGATCCTTGATTTTCTTCATACCTGTCACAATGGCGGAATTCCGCTTTTTCCTGACTGCCTCGGTAGGCTTATCGGAATTTGTTATCTCGTCAAAAGTTTCGGTTATAATTATTCTTTTATTATTTAAGTTTTCAGGTCCCAGACATTTTTCTATTTTTGCCCGGTCTCCCAAAAGTTCGATTTCAAAACCTTCAGTCTTCAATGCCTCAAGGCAACCTTTAACTATTTCATGAGGAGCGTTGTCTCCTCCCATTGCATCAACTACAATCCTCAATAGCTCAGCTCCTTAATGATAAAATAGGAATCATTTGTTTTCGCTATATGTTAATTCTTTGGCATTTCCACTAATAAAAATTTCCCTCTGAATACTTCTACTTGCTTATTATATATCATTACCCACACTATATATCTGCCCTGGGGACGTTTCTGCTTGATGGTTACCCTTGCAACCAGTCTGCTGCCTGCATAAACAGGCCGTTTATACTTGATGTTCGCAATTCCCACCAATGCCACATCAGCGTCGATTACAGCTATTGCAATTGATTCAGCCATGGAATATATATAATGTCCGCGGACTATTTTTGATTGTGAAAATACCATTTGATCAGTGGTATCTAAAATAGATATCGCGCTTTCGCCCAAATTGAGCTCGACGATTTCGCCAATGACTTCCTCGGCATTAAGAGTCCGAAGTTTATCATAGTTTTTGGAAGCCATTTCGCGAATACGTTGCCTTAACTCCGGAACACCTAACTCCAGTCTGTCCAGTCTGACAGTTGGAACACTTACCTCTAAGAGTTCCGCCAGTTCCTCATCGGTCAGGAATGGGTCATTCCTGAGCATTTCGGTAAGTTTTTGCTGTCTTACTTTCTTTGCATTGGAATCTCTGCTCAAAACGATCTCTCCATTTAATTAGTACCTAGTAATATGTTCAGTTAATAGTATATTATATTTTTATAGTGTATGCAATACTGAGAATATCTATATCAAAATCTTTTCCGATTACAGGCACTCTGAATATATTAAAAAACAGCGCTGATCACAAAATCAGCGCTGTTTATGTATGTTCATATATTGTATCTAATTTCCCGTAACATTTTTCATTCCCGCCGGAGACCAGTCAACCTGGGTATCCTCAAACAAAGACTTCATAATGTTATTGGCAAATTTCCCTATTTGTTCCCTGAATATCAATGCCAGCCCCACCATAATAGCAAGAATTATTACAATTTCGACCGTATTTATACCCCTCTTGCTTTTTAAGAAGCATTTAAACTTTTTCCACATGGCAAACCTCCGGAAAAATATAATTTATTACAAATTTATACAATAATTTTATTATTTTGTTCCGAAGGTGTCAACTATCAGTGTTTCAATTAATTTCTATTCATTCCTTCTTCATTTCCCGAAGCACTTTGTTGACTATTTCATACGAAAATCCCCTGTGCAGCAGAAAACGACAGACTTTTTGTTCTATTTTTTTATCTTTTAAATCATACTTCCCGAATTTTCTTTTTCCTTCTCTCAATGCCACCTCGTAATCATCTATTTCAAATTCCGACAAAGCCTTTTCTATTATCTCATTGTCGATACCCTTATTTTTAAGCTCGTATCCGAGAGTCTTTTTTGATAATGCTTTTGTCCTTATGCGCTCGGAGAGATATTTCATCGCAAAACGAGTATCATCCAAATATCCTATTGCCTTGAGCTCATTTACCGCATTTTGCGCAACATTCCTGTCAAAGCCTGCATCTATCAGTTTATTAAGGATTTCGTATTCACTTCTGTCTTTAAAAGTCAGATACCTGACCGCTCTTTCCCTGGCTGCGGCAACTAATATCTTATCGCGAATAACAGATAACTGTTCTTCGCTTATTATCATATCTTTATATAATTTATTACTGATATAATCCTGTTCAGGAATTGAAAAACTATAATCATCATCAATATAAACTCTTACCATGCCTTTTTCTTTAACTTTTTCCACTGCAGTTATGGTCATATGTATTCACCCTTTTGAAAGATTAGATTAATAATAAGATTTATTATACCATAAGCTCAGGCATAGCAGAATATTGCTATGTGCAGTTCTAAAAGGCATGGCCTCCCTACTGGTCTACCCTTATCAGCAGTATAATCTGTTGGGTATCCCTTCAAAATTTTACAAGGTCTCTATAAAGCAATCCGATGTCAGGTTAAACTTTACATATTTGACTAACTTAAAATATTACTATCATTCTTAATTTTCTATGCCATATCATAGTGCAGGAAGGCTAGCTGCAGCTACAGACTGGCCAACCCTTCGCGATTTTTCATCGGGCAGCGAAATTTTAAATTTCCCGACTATTTCGGGATATTCTTCTTCCAATACAGTTCTTGCAGTGGATAGAATGATTTCTCCTCCTTCGCCGGATGTAACGCGACCTAATAATAATACGTGGCTAAACCCATACAGCTGATGATACAGTATAAGGGTATGTCCAAGATAAACACCAATAGATTCATAGACTTCCCGTGCTATCGGATCATTTTCTCTCAAAAGCATTTGTACATATTCCAGCTTTTCAGCAGGGGTTTTTGATTCGTCCAAAATAAGCCCGCCGGCTTTAGCTAACTTAATAACTGCATCCTGAGAAAAATACTTCACACCACACCCAATATCGCCCGACCATTCGTCTTTTGCAGCGCCGGGGTTTGCGTCAACTGGCACGAACGCCAATTCATTCAGCCATCCAGTAATATTACCTTCCCTGTCTACAAAACCGACCGCCTCACTTGTACCCATGGCGATTCCAAGTATGTTATTCTTTTTAAGACTCATAGCGCCGGCCAGAGCCGTAACATCACCGTCGTTGCAAACCATAACCGGCACATCGCCTATTTCTTTAGCCGCACGAATATAAATATCTTTAACTTTATCATCAAACAGTTTTTTGGGTACCTGTAAAAACAATGATGCAGCCATTGTCCTATTATTAATGTAAATACCTGCGGAAGATATTCCGATAGCATCAACCCTCGGCATATAAGAGGCCGCTGTTTTAAACGCTGATACTATCTCATTAAAATGATAATCCGGATCCTTAGCAATTTTAGGATGCCATACAACTTCTTCGCTGTATACAGGATTTCCATCTATAACAGCAGAAACTTTTCTATCACTACCACCCGCATCGAATCCTATTCTACAGCCTTCTAAGTGCCTTCCTACGGGCTTTGAAATTTCCTTCTGTTCCGGAAGCTTGTCGCTATACTCAACAGAAAAATCTTGTTCGTATACGTCCGACATAAATTGACTGTCGAAAGATCGTATTCCTCTGTTGGAATATGCTGTTTTTATGTATTCGTATATATCTTTATCACCAACAATGGTGATTTTATAGCCACCTTTCATCCAAAGCAGAGTTTTTATTAATCTCTCGACATAATACATATCGGCTTCCCGCATATGTGGAGTCCCATGGATATATGTATTATATACAGCAGTTTGGCCGTCATTTCTGGTTATCCCAATACCAATCTTCTTTTTGGCTGTTTTAAGAAAAGACTGATTGAATTTATATATCGGTATAAAATCTTTGTCCAGTTCAGGTAGTTTTTTAACGTCTATTTCTATACCATAAATATTCATTTATTTATCCTCCGACTTTATGGCATGTTGTGCTGACCGATTTTTATCTGTTCTTCTATAGTTTCCAGACTGCCATAAAAACGGCATCCAGCCATATAACTTATTTTTTGAAATATCTATGGTTGCAGCACGGATCACCATCCATTAATACCTGAGTAATCTCGAAACCTAAATGAGGGTCGTAGGCTTCAACCATGGGGCAATCGGCATCACAAAAGAATCTGCCATATTTTTCGCCGCCTATGCCCCTGAAATATTTCGCCCATGGACAGAAAGTAATATTGTACTGTGCTTCATCCTTTTCTTCATCGTAGACCATTTCAAATTCATGGGTCAAATGCAGGATCGAATTTAACCAATGGCAGTAATTTAATACTGACTTATCATCCATTTTAGCAAATGCCTCTTTATCAGCAACTAACTTTGCCTCCAGGAAACCTTTTCGCGCTATATCCACGACACGAGGGCCAAACTCTTCTTCCAAAGCCTTAAGAGTTCCGGTATATATATTGGCAAGAGTCTTAATGACTGAATCTTCACGGCGAAGCGCCTCCGGATTTTCTTTGAAATACTCCTTACTTGTAATTCTAATCATACGTTTTCTCCTTTCTTTTTTTATCTTTTAACAGCACCCATACTAAGTCCACTTACCAAATATTTCGATGCAATCTGGGATACAATGATCGGTGGTAGAATAGCCAGGATCACAGCGGCAGAAATAAGTCCGTAATTCAAACCTGTAATATCATAAAAGCCCATTATTGCTACTGTGACTGGCTGGCTGTTGCCCGAGGAAAGCACAAAGCCCATTAAGAAATTATTCCATGCATAAATAAATGATAGAACAGTTGCAGCCGCAATGCTTGGCTTGGCCAATGGTAAAATCACTTTAAAAAACGCTTTAGTTCGCGAATATTTATCAAGTATTGCAGCTTGTTCAAGCTCATATGGCAAATCATCAAATCCGATTCTGGAAATCCATATAATCAGTGGCAAAGAGATTAATATATAAACCCAAATCAATCCAAACGTAGTGCCGTACAAACCTACTTTTTGATAAATAAGGTAAAGCGGGACAATTGTTAAAAGCTCAGGCACAAAGCGGAAAGACATGAACATCATAGCCAGCTTCTCCTTGGTTTTGTTTTTAAAACGGGATAACCCATATGCCGCCGGCACACCTACTATCAATGAAATTGCGACAGAGCTGATGGACAGCAAAGCCGTGTTTCCCAAAGAAGTAACTAACTTCTCTACTTTTTTTGACATTACGATATCACCGGAAACCAAACTTCCCATATTGCGGATACGAGAAAAAATGGTATGGTAGTTATCGAGTGTAAACCCAGAGAACACGTCTGGAGGCCAAGATGTAATTTGACTTTGGTTTTTGAATGAAAGAAGCAATATCCATAAAACAGGTCCTATGAAGAAAATAAATGCAATCAGCAATAGTATATTGATCCCTAATCGTTTGCCGATACTCAACGTATTCCCGCTCTTTTTGATATTGCGAATGATTTGCTTTTTCGATTGATTATTCATTTAATCCTCCTCCTTCAACTTCCAATGCGTTCACGTGAAGCTTTCCAGAAGTTAATCAGCTTCGTACCCAGGAACATGTTAAGTATCCACACAAACACAAGGATTGTATTACCCTTGGCAATATCCATCGATGAGAAAGACAAAACATAACCAAGAATACAGAACACTGTTGTGCTATCACCCGGACCTCCTGCAGTCATTCCATAGATAACATCAAAACACTTGATGCAATCAATAAATCGGAATATAAACGCCAATAGGATAGTCGGCATCATAATTGGGAATGTAATGTTCTTCAATGTACTCATTTTGGATGCCCCGTCTACTGACGCTGCTTCAATGGGATCTTTCGGCAGACCGCGCATACCTGCCAAAATAATGAGTACCATAAACGGAGTATATATCCAAATGTCCACCAGGATTACTGTGAACATAGAGGTAGAAGGGCTTGCACCCCATTGAAAATCTCCTTTACCGAAAAATGACAAGAGATAGTTTACTATACCAAATTTGCTGTTTAGCATCAGCTTAAGAGCAAGCGTTGCAATAACAGGCGCTATCATTAAAGGAAAAGAAATCAGGCGACGCATTACTTTGGCCATTATTGTTTCTGTATTCATTAAAACTGCAAGAGCAAAGGCAAGCATTAATTCAACAGAAGTGGCAATTACAGTAAATTGAATCGTACGCCACGCTGTACTTAAAAAATTATCCATTGTCAAGACTGACCAGTAATTCTGGAACCAGTTAAATTGAACATTTTTCGCGCCTAAGCGGTAATTGGTAAACGTGAGCCAAATTCCCCAAATAAATGGTAGCATGAAAAGAATTGTAACGAGTAGTGCAGGATAGACAATCAGCGTATATGGCCTTTCATTTGCCATAATGGCATTTTTAATCATCCCGGTCTTCTCTAACGCCTCTCTCTTCTTCTTAAAAAAACTCATATTTGTTCCTCCACTATCCTTTCAACACACTCAGGTGGAAGAGCGTTTTGAAAACGCTCTTCCCAAAACTTCGGATTTAGCCGCATCCGATTATTTGTAATTGCTGTTGTAGTATTTTGAAACAGCTGACAATGCTTCTTTTGCTGTTTTATTTCCTAATACGGCATTTTGCAGCTCGCCAGCGAGTACGTATCCATAGTCATTAAAGCCTGTAGCTGGTGTGAAAAGAACGTCGGCAACTGCTGCGGTAGCATTCCATGCCGGAATAAAGTTTTTAAGGCCGCTCTCTTCAAGGGATTTAACATATTCCGGATCTTCCATTGCAGACTTTCTGGATGGGAATGCGAGACGTGTACCAGTAGATTGTCTCTCTGCGCCAGAACAATATTGGATAAAATACCATGCAGCTTCTTTGTTGGCACTGTATGCGTTCATGCCGAGGTTCCAGCCGAAGATGATGGACTTGGCCTTGGCAGGATCATCAATATACACTGGGGGAGCAACATCAATTTTTCCCTTAGCAACAGAGTCTTCACCTGTAGCTATCCATGTAGCAAGTGATGGTGCGTCTATTGCCATTGCACATTTTCCTGCCTGAAGGTCAGTAAGAACCTCATACCAGGTCATATTAGCCCACTCTTTTGGTCCAACGGTGTTAAGCATCTCAGCAACTTTTTCCAAACCTTTTACGTTCTCATCACTGTCAAATACAGGGTTCATGTTGGTATCAAAGTCTGTACCACCCTTACTGAGCATTGTTTGCCAAATACCGCCATACAGCATATCCACGCTCTTGAAACCACGCATTGCTACACCGTACATATCCGGTTCATTTGCCTGAATTATTTTCCCAGCTTCAATTATATCGTCAACAGTTTTTGGAACCTCAAGATTATATTTTTCAAAGATATCAGTTCTGTACAGCAGGTTGAATACAATCCAACCAAATGGCATGGCGTATTGTTTGGATTCAGAAGTATTACGTCCGAGCGGCGTACCACTGACACCATCCCAGAAACAGAAGTTTAAAACAGTATCATAATAGTCATCCATGTTCAAATTCGGATCCGCTAACATAGGATTATTGATGTAAGAATCCAGCGGTTCGATCCAGCCATTAGGAACGAAATCGAAAAGATTGGTGAAACTGACCATGTATACATCATACTCTGATGATTTAGACGAGGATAACAATTGGATCTTGTTGGTATAATCAGCCTCAGGCACAAAGTCAACCTTTTCCACTTTTATACCTGTAAGTTTCTCAAAAGGTTCAATGGCTTCCAAAATCTGTTCGTTATATACGCCTTCAACACCTGTGATGCTAATTTTCGTGCCTGCATACCGTCTCCAGTCGAACTCTCCATTTGTTGTCCCAGACGCTGGCGTGGATCCCCCAACCCCTGAAGGCTGTGTCGACGACCCACCACAAGCAGTCAATAAAGTCATAGCGAGAACGAGTACCAGAGCAATACATAAATTTGTGATTTTCCTAAATTTTTTCACTGTTTTCTCCTCCTTAAATTTTTTTATCCACACCCGCGCGGGTTGCTTCTTATTATTCAAATAGATACACTTCAATCGTCCAAATGATTAATCGATTTTCCACTGGCAGAATCAAAGTAATATAATCTGTTACTATTAAAACCAAGCGTTACTTTCTCACCAATTGCTACTTTGATACTCGGATCGATATCCACAGCAATGCTGTAATCCCCTACACATACCCTAACGATAGCATTTTCGCCCAGATGCTCGTACAGATGCACTTCACCACTCAGCTGTATACTGTCTGATTGCTTATTTAGGTGGCAATCGATAGGTCGAACTCCGACAGTAACCTCTTTTATCTCCTTAGAAATCAGTACAGCCGGATCGCCATTGAAAGGAAGTGTTATCATAGGTTTATTTTTAGATATCAGACGAATTTCTCCATTATCATGCGTTACATTACAGTGAATAAAATTCATAGATGGCTCGCCAACAAACTCTGCCACAAACATATCTCTCGGGTCATCAAGTATCTCTTCCCGGCGTCCGATTTGTAACAATCTTCCGCCATCCATTACAGCAATACGGTCTGCTAATGCGAAGGCTTCCTCCTGGTTGTGGGTTACATAGATCATTGTTAATCCAAGATTGTTGTGAAGTTCACGAATCTTCATAGATACGTCCTGTCGAGCGCCACGATCAAGATGGGAAATGGGTTCATCAAGGAGTGTTACTGCGGGTTGACGTACTAAAGCCCGCGCTAATGACACCAATTGCGACTGACCTCCACTCAGGTTAGATGGTTTATAGTCACATATGGCTTCGATTCCCAGCAGCGAAATTATCCAGTCAGTCTTTTTCTTTATCTCCTCATCCTTTAACTTTTTCATCTTTAAACAGAATGCGATATTCTCGCGCACTGTCATATGCTGATAGAGTGCGTAGGATTCGAATGACAGAGCAACATTGCGTTCCGATGCCGGCAGATGATTAACTACTTTCCCATCGAATTCCAATGTTCCTGACGTTATACCCTCCAACCCCGCAATCATTCGCATCGTAGATGATTTGCCGCAACCAGATGGTCCTACAATAGCGACGAATTCACCATCAGCAATGCACATATTCAGATTCTGAACTGCATGGACTAACTGACCTGCTGAATAGTAATACTTGTTTACATCCTTCAAATTTACTGAAGACATTAATTCTTACCCCCCCCAATAGCCAGATTTTCTTCGGTTTCCACGTCGAATAAATAGCTATGATTCAAATCGGGTTTTATATAAATCTTTGTTCCTGCTTTCACTGATGAATATTGCTCCGTAAGAATTGATAGGAACTGTCCATCAGGCAACTTAACTATGATAATTCCACGGAAATTACGAATTTCAAAACCAATAACCTCTGCCTCACAATAGCCGTCTTCAGCTGGTTGGGTAAATGAGAACAGCCAATTACGCGGTCTGCAACCTAACAAAACTGTATTTTTTTCGTAGTTGTATATTTGTTCACCTAAAGATTTTTTATCATTGATCTCCAGTGAGAAGGAATCGTTATAGAGTCTGCCACCAGCCTTGTCGACATTCAAACGGAGTACATTAATCTCGGGCTGACCGAACATTCGTGCAACCGCAAGGTTCACCGGCCGATTATAAATGACCTCAGGCTTATCCAGTTGAGCAATGTGTTTGTCATAGAGGACGCATACACGGTCTCCTAACGCCATTGCCTCAGTATAGTCATGTGTTACATACACCACTGTTGCATTGCCTAGCACGGATTTAATATCCTGGAACTCCGTACGCAACTCGTTGCGCAGTTTCGCGTCAAGATGTGCAAGGGGTTCATCCAATAAGTATATTTCCGACTTCATCACAAGAGCACGCCCCAGCGAAACGCGTTGTTTTTGTCCACCGGACAATTGCCTTGGTAACCTGTTTAAATACTGCTCTATTCCAAGCATCCTTGTTGTATCGTGTACAAGCCGGTCAATTTCATGACGCTTTACCTTGCTATTACGCAATACGCCAGCCAGATTCTCATATACAGTCATGTGCGGATATAATACGAAATTTTCAAACGCCATTCGCACATTACGTTTCCCAGCGGGCATGGTTGTCACATCCTGATCGTCGATCAAAATAGATCCGTCATCTACGTATTCTAGGCCGGCAATGAGTTTTAGAATAGTACTTTTACCAACGCTGGAAGGACCGAATAAAACGAAAAACTCATTTTGCCGAATTGAAAAATTGACATCTTCTAACACTTGATTACTCCCGAAGGATTTGTGAACTCCTTTGAATTCAATCTTGTTACTCAAAAAACACCCTCCTGTCTTGCCTAACGGCCGGTTTCCAGTTTCGAATTCCATTTACTCATGCGACACATTATCTATAACTGATATTTCAGGCTCTTGCTGCGAGCCTCGCTAAGCAACGCTCCGCCAACATCAACATACGTGGTACATGGAATGGTCCTTTGAACATATTCCCTTTGCAAATAGGTATTGTCGGTGTATTGTCATAGTGTAAATACCCGTACCACTCGCCATATTCCTCATCGCGGAATGCACGAGTTACATACTCGTCCAGTTTCACGAACCATTTCCAATATTTTTCCTTACCGGTCTTTTCATAGAGCAACAGACTCGCAATAATCATTTCACATTGCCCCCACCAGACCTTCATATCATGTTCCAGCGCTTCAGGTGTATAACCCATTACATCCTTAAAGTAAAAAAGACCTTCGTATTTTTCGTCCCATCCAATATTTACGGACCAATCAAATATTCTTTCAATTTTAGGCAGAAGCGTTTCATCTCCTGTCCTCTCCAATTGAGTCAGCAAAAACCACACGCACTCCAAAACATGTCCAGGATTTACAATACGCCCCTGCATGGTATCAGCCAGGAATTCACCGTTAGGTCCAACATTCTCCAGTACTGCCTGTAAATTTTCATGAACAAAGTACTTGAAAATGTCGTCAGTAAGTTCCTCGGCAGTTCTGTAGTATAATTCTTTGTTAGCTTCATCACACTCTTGCATTATATGGGATACGTTTAACAGAATCATCGGGCATTGTCTTTGGCGGCGAATATGCAGTGTTTTCAGAATTGATTCTGGAAGAGATGTATAAAATATTTGCTGCAAGAGTGAATTATACACCACAGATCAGTATATCCAAGCTGGGTAGGTATGCAGGCATATACGGTATGCTTAGCATAGCGCGAGCATATTATTTTGATTTTATATGCAAAAAACAACCAACTGTTTAGTTGATAATGACAAAAAGGGTGTATTCGTATAAACACTGTCATAGAAATACACCCAAAGTTATTCATTATTCTTTTTAACCCACTCGTACTATTCCAGAATGCGAGTATAATATATACCTGTTATTGAAAAATCTCATGAAGACAACAACGCAGGAGTTGGCGTTGTTTCTTTAAGATATTCAGTATTTTTATCTATTAAAATCATTCTTCTACCGGATGGGGTTCGGTACTGCTTAAAAAAGCTTTTTCATATTCGGCTTTCACTTTATTCTCTATTTCTTTTGAAATTTCCGGGTTCTCCTTCAGGAACTTCTTGACATTTTCACGTCCCTGCCCGATTCTCTGGTCTTTATAGGAATACCATGCGCCGCTCTTTTTTATAATATCGAGGGTAACAGCCATGTCAAGAATACAGCCCTCCTTCGATATTCCCTGACCGTATATAATATCGAATTCCGCTTCCTTGAACGGCGGAGCCACTTTATTCTTAACAACCTTTACCTTGGTTCTGCTGCCGACCATTTCGCTTCCTTCTTTGAGAGTTTCAGTACGCCTTACATCAAGACGCACCGAGGCATAGAATTTCAAAGCGCGGCCTCCGGGAGTTACTTCGGGATTCCCGAACATAACTCCGACTTTTTCACGTAACTGGTTTATAAAAATGGCAACTGTTTTAGACTTACTGATAACTCCTGACAACTTCCTCATTGCCTGTGACATCAGCCTGGCCTGCAGCGCCATATGGGAATCTCCCATTTCGCCGTCGATCTCAGCTTTCGGAACAAGAGCCGCCACAGAGTCCACAACAATAACATCAATGGCACCGCTTCTTACAAGAGCCTCTGCTATTTCAAGGGCCTGCTCTCCCGTATCCGGCTGAGATACTATCAAATTATCGATATCCACACCCAGATTCTTCGCATATACCGGATCCAGTGCGTGCTCGGCATCAATAAATGCTGCTTCACCACCGGCTTTCTGGGCTTCGGCAACAATGTGAAGGGCAACTGTGGTTTTACCTGATGATTCAGGGCCAAAAATTTCTATTATCCTTCCCCGAGGCATGCCGCCTACTCCCAGCGCAATATCAAGCGTAAGAGCCCCGGTGGGAATAGCGTCAACACTGACATGGGGTACTTCTCCCAGTTTCATTACCGCACCCTTGCCAAACTGTTTTTCTATCTGGCTCATGACCAGTTCCAATGCTTTTTTCTTTTCTTCCATAATGTGCCTTACGGCTGACCCTCCTTTGCCGAACATTTGTTCTAATTATATGATAAAGCATTTGATATGTCAAGTATAATCATTGTTATGATTTTCAAATATTTACATTTTTATATAGCCGTAATTATTTTTTGACAAGCTTCAGCCTCGATAACACCAAATTATTGATATATGTTACCTCCGGAGTTTTCATCTTTAATAAAATAAACCAGAAGAGGCCCATACCTCCGGCGGCAGGGACACAAAGCGCCAATATTTGACTCAGCTTGGAATTGATATCAGGCCGTACCAGAAGTTTAAGCCCAAATGTGATCAATCCCGCCGGGATGGCTGCCAACACGGCTTTCACAATATATCCGAAGTTATCGGTAATTACATCTATGCCGGTCTTTCTTCTGAATGCCAAAAGATAAATCATCATATTAAAAAAGGCGCTGATGGAATATGCAAGGGCAGTACCTGCGATACCTATGTTTGTGAATCTGTTGAAACCGGCATTCAGGATATATAAAATCACAATTCCGAATATTCCGCCAAACAACGGGGTTTTGCTGTCATGAACCGAATAGAAGGCACGGGTCATCATGGCAATGGTGGATGAAAACACTAAAGTTGCCGAATATGCCAAAAGGCAGAGTCCGCCATAGAAAACATCATACTCTGTACCCGAACTTCCCCATTTAAATAAAGCTCTCATAATATCATCACTTAAGATCATCATCATGACAGAAGTGATCAAAGACAGAAGATAGACTGTCCTGAGCCCATTATAAAGCACCCTCTTAAAATCATCAGGTTTCTCTCTGGCATATTGTTCCGACAAAGTAGGAAGAAGAGCGATCCCTATGCTCTGGGCAAATATCCCCAGAGGCAGCTGCCATGTGCGGTTGGCGTTGTTTAATATAGTAACCATGCCGGACTCATAAAAAGTCGCATAGCTTCTTGATATGATTATATTCACCTCAATAATGGTTGAAGAGATAAGAGATGGAATAGCCTGCCGCATTAGCTTATTGAAGGCATCACTTTTAAGAAAGAGTTTAGGCCGGTAGTATACAAAATGTCTGTATGCTCCGGAAAATTGTATAATAAAGAACACTCCGCCTCCGGCCACAACGCCCCAGGCTGTTGATTCAGCACTCCTGGCACCGAAAACGGCAATACTGATGATAGTGCAAATATTATATATTACAGGTCCGAATGCAGCGATGGCAAACCGCTTATACGAGTTTAAAATACCGTTCATTTGCCCCGCCATCATCATGAAAGGAGCGTTAAGAAGAAGTATCCTGGTAAGTTTTATAAGTAATTCCTTATCCCCTGTCGTTCCTTCCCTGTATCCTGATGCCAGAATACTCAAAAAACTGTCAGTAAAAGCAAAGAACACTATTTCCAGAACAATCATTAAAATAACCGACAGATTCATAAAGGTACTGACGGCTTTCCATCCGATTCTTTCTTTACCCTTTGTCAGATATGTGGAGAGAATTGGGATAAACGCCGCGGCTATAGCTCCTCCGGCCAGAAGGTCATAAATCAGGTCCGGAAGGGTAAACGCAAGAATGAATTCATCGGAATACCCCATGGGCTTCATTTGTGTAGTTATAAGGACATTTCTTAAGAAACCGGTTATTCGGCTTAACAAGGTACCAAACATTACCAGGGTAGCCACACCGGTCAGCTTTCGAGACTGCTCTTGGATGCTTTCCATTTTAATCTCCCGTAAGTACGTATATTACAATCAACTTTTACAAGTTCAGCTGCTTTAGCCTCTGAAATCTGTCATACCGGACAGCATGTCCGTCATAAGTTCTATAGTAAACCTAAATATGTTTATACACAAGTTTCTCTACTACACTACGTTTCGTTCAGAATGAACTTTTTAAGGTAGTTTTACATCTTCCAACATTTATTCCTTACTTCTCACTCAAGGCCAAGTATCTTCTTTCTCAGCATGTTCAACGCATTCAAGCATGCCATATGCCTTACTCTTTCCCTGTCTCCGTTCTGTTTGAATATGGCTGCTTCAATCTCGCCATCCAGCATAACGGCGATCCAAACGGTTCCTGCAGGTTTTTCAGGTGTGCCGCCGTCAGGCCCCGCTATACCCGTAATTGCTATACCTGCACGGGTGGAAGTCTTTTTTATCAGCCCCTTGACCATTTCCACAGCTGTCTCTTTGCTGACAGCTCCAAATTTACTGATAGTATCAGGCGAAACACCCAGGACATCTGTTTTGGATTGATTTGAATAGGTTATGAATCCATTTGTGAATACCTTAGATACTCCAGGCACGTTCACCAATTTTGATGCCAGCATTCCTCCTGTACATGACTCCGCGGTGGAAATGCTGATATCTCTGTCAATCAACAGCTGCACAACCGTTTCTTCGAGAGTTTCACCGTCATAGGCATAAAGATTGGAACCCAGGCGCTCCTTGATCTTTTCTATTACAGGGTCTATCATTTTCATGGCTTCGTTATAATCTTTGCTTCTTGCGGTAACCCTTATTACAACTTCTCCCATATTTACATACGGCGCAATGGTGGGGTTTGACTGGGCTTCGATAAGGTCGATTATTCTCATTTCCATCTCGGATTCTCCGATGCCGAATACCTTTAACATCCTGGAGCCGATAATCTGGCCTGTTTTTTTCTCAAAATAAGGGCTGACGGTTTCTTCGAACATCGGGATCATTTCTTTTGGGGGACCGGGCAGCATTATAACGGTCTTTCCGTCTTTTTCGATTATGCACCCGGGAGCTGTACCGTTATGATTCGGAATTATGATGCAGCCTTCGGGAATATCTGCCTGCTTCATATTATTATCCATCATCCTGCGACCGACTCTTTCAAAGAAGCATTTGATATTCCGATAGGTTTCTTCATGTCGGACAAGCTTTATACCCATTATTTCAGCTATGGTTTCCTTGGTTATGTCATCCCTGGTAGGGCCAAGCCCTCCGGTCGTTATAACAACGTCGCAACGGTTCAATGCCAATTGTAAGCATTCTTTGAGGCGGATGGGATTATCCCCTACTACGCTATGATAATATACATTTACCCCCAGGTCGTTAAGCCTTTTTGTAATATATTGGGCATTGGTATTCACTATTTGCCCAATCAACAATTCGGTTCCAACGGCCAGTATTTCAGCTACCATACATGTCTCACTCCAATACTGTCTCGATTTTTGACCATATTTCGTCTATCCCGATTCGCTTGACCGAAGAAAAAGCGATTATTTCGTGTTCATTATCCAAATCCAGTACGGCTCTGATCCTGTCTATATGTTTCTTATACTCGGACCTGCCGATTTTATCAGCTTTTGTGGCAATAATGGCATAATCTCTTCCGGATGCTCTTATATAATTCAGCATGATAACATCATCAGGTGTGGGATCATGCCGTATATCCACCAAAAGCAATATCATCTTCAAGTTTTCTCTTGAATTCAAATATGTTTCAGCCAGCTGACCCCAGGATTCTCTTTCCTGCCTGGAAACCTTCGCGTAGCCGTATCCGGGCAAATCCACCAGGGTCATGCAGTCGTTTACATTGTAAAAGTTTATGATCCGTGTCTTTCCGGGAGTATTTCCCGTTCTTGCAAGTGCTTTCCTGTTAACAAGAGAATTGATAAGCGATGATTTACCCACGTTGGAACGTCCCGCCAACGCGACCTCAGGCCAGCCTGTATTGGGGTATTGGTCAGGATTCACTGCTGATGTAATGATCTCGGCTTTTTTGATTACCATGTTCCACTCCAATCTATCCTTGTACTAACAGTTCACGCGCAAGTTTCTTTGCCGCTTCGGTAGCATGCTCTCCGCTCAGCAGCCTTATGATCTCATTTTCTCTGTCGGCCCCTTCAAGCTGTCTCACCATAGTAAGAGTACGTCCGCTCTTTTCGTCTTTTTCGATAAGATAATGAGTATTTGCCTGACTGGCTATTTGGGCGTGGTGAGTGATACATATCACCTGATGGCCTTTTGCCACTGTCTTGAGTTTTTCTCCAAGCTTTGAAGCGGCCTTCCCGCTCACGCCCGTATCTATCTCATCAAACACCAGTGTCGGTATTGCGTCAATATCAGCCAAAATGGTCTTTATCGCCAGCATGACCCTGGACATTTCTCCGCCTGACGCAATTTTCGATAAAGGTTTTAACGGCTCTCCCAAATTAGGGGAGAACAGGAACTCAACTTTATCAGTTCCGTTTTCTGTAAAGCCCTCCTCAGGGCAGGATACAACCGATACTTCGAATTGTGTCTTAGGCATTTCAAGATCCTTCAGCTCGTTCAGAATACCGTTTTCCAGCTTCTTAGCGGCATCCCTTCTTAATTTATTCATTATCTCACAGCGTTTATGTAGTTTTCTTTCGATCTCTTCGATCTCTTTCTTAAGCTGAAGGATCAGTTCTTCACTTCGTTCGATCTCATCCAGCCGTTTTTTGGCATCCTCCAAATACTTTAAAATATCTTCTATGGTCTCGCCGTATTTACGCTTCAGACCCTGGATAAGACTTATCCGTTCCTCTATATATTTATGGAGCTGCGGATCGTATTCGGTTCCGTCTCTTATTATCCGTATCTCCCGCGTTATATCACTCAGCTTTTCGTTAATATCTTCAAGGGCATTGCTGATATTCATATAGTCGGGGTCAAGATCCTCTATTTTTCTTATTGCTTCCAAAGATAGGCCTAACTTATCAAGGGCGCTTTCATTTTCTCCGTCATCGCCGTAAAGCCACTGATATGCATTTGAAAATGCCAGAACTATATCTTCCGCATGAGCAAGTATTTTACTCCTGTTCTCAAGTTCGATATCCTCGCCAATATATAATCTTGCGGCTTCGATCTCGTCAATCTGGTATCTTAACATGTCCAGCGTGCGTTCCCGCTCTTTATCCGATCCTGCCAGGTTCTTAAGCTTTCCCTTTAAGGTATTCAGATCCCGCAGCAGGGTCCTGTATTCTTCCTTCTCAGCCGCAAGCCTTTCGCCGGCAAAAGAGTCTAATAGTTCAATATGCGTTTCGGCTCTCAATAAAGACTGATTGTCATGCTGACCGTGTATATCCACCAGCCTTTGGCCGATTTCCTTCAGCATTCCGACGGTAACCATAGTACCATTTACACGGCAAATATTTTTCCCCGATTCGGTAAAGGTGCGTGATATCAAAATGCTTTTGTCTTCCTGAGGCTCTATTCCCATAGAATCCAAAAGTTCATCAAGTTTATTGCTTTTGTCCGAAGCATAGGAAAAAAGCCCCTGGACAAGAGCCTTTTCGGCTCCGGAACGGATAAGTTCCCGTGAAGCCCTCGAGCCCAACAGAGCATTCAACGAATCAATAATAATGGATTTACCCGCTCCGGTTTCTCCGGTAAGTACGGTAAATCCCTCCAGCATGGGTATCTTTATCTTTTCAATTATAGCAACGTTTTCAACTTCAAGTTGGACCAGCATCTTATTCTAAGACACTCCCCTCACCATGCGGGTAAATTTATCCATAAGGTCTTCCGCTATCTTTTCAGCTCGGCATATCACCAACATGGTATCGTCCCCCGCTATGGTACCCACAATATCGTTCCACCCCAGTGAATCTATTGTTGCGGCAACAGCCTGTGCCATTCCGGGAAGGGTTTTGATGACAAGAATATTATTTGCATAGTCGCATGACACAAATGCTTCCTTGATAATTACCAGCAGCCTGTCATTCATATTGGTGGAATCAGAATTCATGGCCGAGTAGCGGTATCTTCCGTTTGGCGTAAGGACTTTTACAAGTCTGAGTTCTTTGATATCCCTGGATATTGTTGCCTGAGTTACATCCATCCCCGCTTCCCTTAACTTTTCTGCCAGTTCGTCCTGTGTTTCGATCTCATGATTCTCGATTATTTCCAGTATCTTGGCGTGACGGCTATACTTCATGATTTCCCTCCATAAAATCTTTTTCTGATTTTGGTTATGTGTTGCGAATCTTTGCTCTTAATACATCATAAAAATTCACATTCTTGACCGTCGCAAAAAGAGCATTATCCTTAGATGCTCTAACCGAAACAACGTCATCTGGTTCAATGGGGAACCCCTCCTGACCGTCCAGGGTGAGTATTGCTTCTACTTCTTTATTGTTGGCAATACTGACAGTGACAGTCTTTGTATCCGCTATTATAAAAGACCGTGAATACAGGATATGAGGACAAATAGGAGAAACGAGCATCAGCCTCATATCAGGCGCTACAATGGGTCCGCCGGCCGACAGGGAATATCCCGTCGAACCTGTAGGTGTTGATACAATAACGCCATCACTGGCGTATGAATCCACAAATTCGCCGTCCATCATTACTTTAAGCCTGATAATGCGGGAAAGAGCCATTCTTGAGACAACCGCATCATTTATTGCAATATTTTTATAAACACTTTTGCCATTTCGGATAACTTCCACATCCAAAACCATCCGCGGCTGAACCTGATACTCTCCCGCAACTATCCTGTCAATGGCCGCCTCTATTTCACCGGTTTCCACCTCGGCCAGGAAACCTACCGTTCCCTTATTAACCCCCAGTACGGGTTTCTTATAAGGAAAAGCACTCCTGGCCGCCGCTAAGAAAGTACCGTCACCGCCGACGCAAATAATTAGATCACAGTCTTTATAAACCGAGTCAGTCTCAGTTACATCGATATTAAGACCGGCTTTGACATCCGGTTCGACTATTACCTCCAAACCCTTTTCCAATAATTTTTCCGCTATCAGATTGGTGTCTCTGTAGTTAATATCCTTATTCTTGCCAACAACTATACCAACTTTTTTCAAATATATTTCCACCCGATATTCTTTTTATATTAAATATTATACATGTATACTGCATATTAATACAAGCACAACCCGGAACCCACCCTGCAGAAATAATGATTCATAAATGAAACTTCTTTATCAGATAAGCTTTAAGTTCCGGTCTGTATTCTACAATAAACATAAATATGGCACCCGGGATAAAAACGGCAGCCGGTATCGGAGACCAGGTCACGGTAAATGATCCTTTGACATACAAATTACATACTATATCTATACCAATAATTAATACCGAGATAGCAAATGCCGCCGTTCCGGTCGTCAGAAGAGGTTTATCCTTCGATGTTTTTGCTGACAACAGGATGATCATCACGGCAAAGCCGGTAAGTAATAAGACGGGTAACCCTAGAGGATAAAACCAGTCTTTCCCGCCTGTTAATTTATCCAGTGCATACAGGAATGCGGCGGTTCCTGAAAACCATACGATCACAACAAGATAGATCCTTTTCCAGGTAAACAGAAAAGGGGCCGCAATATACACCCATAGCAGGAGCAGAGCCAGCGCAGGATATTGGGACCACTGGGGAAAAGAGCCTGAATAAAGATCCAAAGACAAGAGAAATACGGCTATTGACAATATATCCATGGTAATGACCTGAAAGGGGGTATGGCCTTTCAGCAATGAGGGATATGCGATAAGTATCCACAAGAGCGCAAGTGATGTAATGGGATAAAACGACCAGGTTATGGTTCGGTTAGCCGTAAAATCTATGATCAGCGTTACAAGAAGGGGTACCAGGATAATAAAGGTGGCAAGAAAAACAAAAGCCCGGCTGGGAGCAAGATTCACTCTTGGTCTCACATTACGCGGTATGCGATCTGAAAATGGCCGCATACCTTCATCGATACATTCTTCATCAGACAAAATCACCTCTGTATTGCAAAGCGGGCAATATTTCAATCCTTTCTGCAATTCCACGCCGCAGCGGACACAATATGCCATCAGTTATCCCTCCTATACTTCAAACTTAAAGGTTCTTTTTTAATTTCCTCATTTACTTCTATCTTAACAGGAATACCCATTTTGATAAGCCTTGTGAAAAACAGACGCTCTACGCTTTTATCCCGTGTATTGCCGGCAAAATTGATCACCAGCTTGTCACGGTATCCGCAAACGCCGCATCCCGTTTTATTTATCGGGTTTGTTCCCAGAATAAAGTCGATCCGTTCAACCTCTTTGGACATTCCTTCAGGGAGCCTTATCAGGCCTAAATTCGACAGGGTACCCGAACAGAGGTTTTCTCCCATGCGGGTATACAAAAACGGCATTAAAAGCTTTTTAAAAACCAGCGGTATCGCTCTTACTATCCAGTTTCGCTGTCCTCCGACATTCCTGGCAAGCGATTTGCTTATGGCTTTTTCATTGGTCTCGGTAATAAGTGTTTCCTTTACTATTTGCAGGATTTCTTCAAAGCTGTATTTGCCGAGCCGCGGATCGATCTCCGGCATCACGAACAATGAAAAGTTCCTTAAGGTTTTACTGGGATAAATACTCCTCATGTTAACAGGTACCTGCAAAGCTATAGGCCGTTTTTTAGGATTCTGCGAAACCAGGCTATCTTGGATCTCCTGCAGCGCATCGATGTAAACGGCCACCAGAAAAGCCGTTAATGAAACATTTCGGCTCTTTGCCTCTTTTATTATGGCGTCCATCGGTATAATACCGGTTGTGATCATGATCGCTCCCGGATGAAGCAGTTTTCCTTTTATGTGAAAAGCCTTATTCCCTTTATCCGGAAGCGGCAAGGGATTTTTGTAAAAGCGATTATATGCATCTTCCGCCGCTTCTTCAGGAAGCTCCCCTACAGGGATATCGCCCGGGTCACCGGGATCTTTCCCTTTTCTTTTTAAATAATCATACACCAATGCTTTTAAAAATGTCATCCCTCCGGTGCCGTCGGTAAGCACATGACAGAATTCAACTGCTATACGGGACTGCCAATATCGGACCCTGAACAAAAAACGTGTACCCAGATTCGGGTGCAGCCTGCCCATCGGGTAACGGACATCTCTTTCTATACGCGGCAGTGCCGGGTTGTGTTCAAGGTAATACCAAAAGAAGCCTTTTTTCAAACGCACACGATAAAAAGGGAACCACTTGATTACTTCTTCCAGGGATGCCTGCAATATCTTCGGGTCCACCTTTTCCTTAAGAGTCATGGAAAGCCGAAACATTGTGGTTATGCGGTCGGATTGTATGGAAGGGTAAATTAAGGCCGCATTGTCCAAACGGTACCAATCCTTATTATCAGTACTGATATTCTTATTTTTTGAACTTTCGGCCATTAAGTCACATCCTTTGATAATTTATAATTAGATAATACTACCTTTTTTATAAAAATGTCAGGTTTATTATTTACATATCCACAGGTAACAGGCGTTAAACCAAATTTTAAATATTTTCCGCAGATTCTCTATAAGTTTGATATAATTAATTAATAAATAATATGTGATAATTATTTTTATTAATAATACAGGAGAGATTTTATGGCTATTTTGGTTACCGGCGGAGCCGGCTACATCGGAAGCCACACATGTGTGGAACTTCTAAATGCCGGCTATGAAATAATCGTTGTAGATAATCTTGTCAACTCATCCGAAAAGTCTCTTGAACGAGTCCGGGAGATAACCGGAAAGAAACTGACTTTTTATGAGGCTGACTTATTGGACAAAGAAGCCCTTGAACATATTTTCAAGAAGGAAAATATTGACTCCGTCATTCATTTTGCCGGTCTTAAAGCTGTGGGCGAATCGGTCTCAATACCCCTGAAATATTATCATAACAATATCACCGGAACTATTACGCTGTGTGAGGTAATGCAAAAGTACAGCGTCAAGGATATAGTCTACAGTTCATCGGCAACAGTATACGGAAATCCCGAAACCGTTCCTATCAGAGAAGATTTTCCTCTGTCGGCTACCAATCCCTATGGAAGAACAAAGCTGATGATTGAAAATATTTTAAAAGACCTTTATGTTTCCGATAATAGCTGGAACATAGTTATACTACGTTATTTCAACCCTATAGGCGCGCATAAAAGCGGAAAGATCGGGGAAGACCCCAGGAATATACCCAACAACCTTGTGCCTTACATCACCCAGGTGGCTATAGGCAAACTTGAGTATTTAGGCGTATTCGGCAACGATTACGATACCCCCGACGGGACCGGCGTTCGTGATTATATCCATGTAACGGACCTTGCGCTAGGACATTTAAAAGCTCTTGAAAAACTTAAAGAAAAGCCCGGAGTATCAATTTATAATTTGGGTACGGGAAAAGGCTACAGCGTGCTGGATATGGTCAAAAACTTTGAAAAGGTAAGCGGCAGGACCATTAAATATAAAATACTGCCCAGAAGGCCGGGAGATATAGCCATCTGTTATGCCGACCCGTCAAAAGCTAAAAAGGAACTGGGATGGGAAGCAACGAGGGATATCGATGAAATGTGCGAAGATGCATGGAGATGGCAGAAAAACAATCCTGATGGATATGGCAAGTAAGCATCGTTTACAAATATAGAACCTCTGACAGAAGTTCAAATTAAACTGTCAGAGGTTTTTTATTGGTTGAATACCGATTCTTCGATTTAGTAGCGTAAGCAATTAAAGCACTCTACGTATTTTTTCTTCAACATTCTTTTTAAAATCGTCTATATAACCTGTTACGTACTTAATTATATCAAGACTGTCGTCCTGTATCAGAGGAGTCAAATCCATGCCATAGCTGAGTGCCTCATACCGGTCCACTCCATGGGACTCAGAAAAAGTTGCATTAGCAAGCCTTCTGCCTTGGCTTGCCAGGTCATAACGTTTTCCGCCACAAATTTGTGAATCATGGACTGCCAATACCGCAGCTGCAATATTTGGGTGGCCTGAAACATCCATCATTACCTTTTTATCGTCCAACATCCAGTCAAGATCGCGCCATACCTCACAGCCTATAATCTTTTTAGGGCGCAACTCTTTAGGAAGTCTTCTTACTGCTTTAATTACCTTTACCGCAGTAGCAACATGCGTATCGTGTTTATCTGCCAAATTATGGGTATATAAAATTTCAGGTTCTGCCTTTCTGATAAGCTCGGCAAGTTCATCTACTACTTCTTCATTCTCTGGATCCTTAACCTCGCTGCTCTTATAATAAAGCATAGCAACACCTGAGTATTCACCCACAAATGCAGCTTTTTTCTGCTCAGTTTTTCTTATCTCCTTCATTTGATCATCGGTATAATTCTTGTAAATATCATCCCTGGGGCTTCCTGCACCATCAGTAACAACTACACCAAAAAACCATTTATCATCTCTTCCGATACAGTCCAAAATCCCTTGACACGCCATGATTTCAATATCATCCTGATGAGCTGATATAGCCATGTGTGTAGTTCTTTTTAAGGCATACTCTGTGTCTGAATTATCCGGAATATATATTTCAGCGCCCTGCTTATTTAATTTATACATAATACCAACTCCTAACCGTGAATTTAATAATAATCCAAATTATCTTTCGCCTTCATTACCTTGTAAAAGTCACCTTTGACAAACCTCTTGGTTTATCCGGATTAAGGCCCTTTAATACCGACAGATTACACGCAAATATTTGGGCTACCATAGCATTTATAAATGGCGTTATAAAATCATTCACATTATCCGGAATTTTTATCGAGCAATTTCCCATTTCAAGAATTTCAGAGTTATTGGATACAACCAGGATATCCGCCCTTGCATCTCTCAACTTCAGAAGCATTTCCTTACAGTCTTTAAGGCTTTCACCAACAGGTGCATATACGATCACCGGCATATTCTCGCCAATCATAGCGAAGGGACCGTGATGAAAATCGGAAATCGCATAGCCTTTGGCTCGAACATAACATGTTTCCTGGATTTTCAAAGAAGCTTCCAGCGCTATGGCGTAATTTGTTCCTCTTGCAAGAACAAAACACTCGTCCATAAAACGATAACGGATGACAAGATTTTTTATTTGTTCTGATAGAGCTAAAGTTTTTGTCAACAAAGCGGGCAGTTTATCCAACTCATTCTTAAATACTTCATCCTGGCACCATGCTGCAACAAATCGTGCCAACAAATATATTTGTGACATAAATGTCTTAGTTGCAGCCACACTTTTTTCTTCTCCCACCCCGCAAAACAAATGGAACTCCGACTCCAAAGCCAAAGGTGAATCTTCAAAGTTCGTTATTGCAATTGTGGGTGCTCCCTGCTTTCTTGCTGATCTGACAACCTCAAGAGCATCTGCGGCACGTCCTGATTGTGAAATAGCAATAACTAAGCTATTATCCATTTTGATATCTTTACCGTAAATAGTGAATACCGAGGGTGCTGCTAAAACCACCGGAATACCTTTTTTAATTTCAATTATATACTTTCCGTATATCCCTGCGTGATCCGAAGTACCTCTGGCAGCTATAATAACATTGTTAATGTCTTTTTTTCTTATATGAGATGCAATAGCGTCAATGGCTTTTTGATTCAATGCGAGACACTTTTCTATCACCTTCGGTTGCTCTTTGATTTCCTGCCACATATATGTAGTCATCAATATATCTCCTTTATTATTTTTAAGTGGTCTATACCACTAAGAACAGTATAATGTGTCTGCACTTAGTTGACAAGATGATATTTTCTGCTTTATATCATTTTTTCCTATACTATGGCTCTTTGTCGAGAAATATCCGTACATTGTACGAGTATAGATCAGCCCTGTAAATATCCTTCTCGTAAGAAAACTTTCGTCTATCTGAAATGTAACTTATTCCTGTAATTCTAAGGACAGGTGTAGATTTACTTGTATTAAGAAGCTTTCTTTCTTCTGCTGTTGTCACTGACGCTTCAACGGTATTGTCCATAAAATCTATGCTAATACCGTATTTTTCATTTATTAATCGGTAAAGTGAACCTTCAAGCTCCTGGCTATCAAGGTTTGGACAATAACCTACAGGTATAAAAACCTGCTCAATGCCGACAGGTATATCATTTGCAAACCTGATACGTTTTATCACATAAACTTGCTTTTCTCCGGATAAATCGAGGTTTCTTGAGACTTCCAAACTGGCATTCTCTTTGTTAAAGTAAAGCACTTTCGTTGATGGAACCATGCCTTTCGCTCTGACTGAATCTGAAAAGCTTCTTATATTTCTTTGCTGAATTTTATGTTTTGCAACGAATGTACCTCTGCCTTTTTCTCTTACAAGGGAACCTTCGGAAACCATCTGATTAATAGCCTGTCTCACTGTCATTCGGCTAATGTTGAAAGTTTTCTCTAATTCACGCTCAGAGGGTATTATCTCTCCCTCTGCATACTCGCCGCTTTTTATTCTTTTATATATTATTTCTTTCAATTGCTGGTATAAAGGTATTGAACTGTTTTTATCCAAGATCATCATCTCACGCCCCGAAAATGTTAGTAAGAAAATCACCTTATTGGTCTTTACTTACCGCACAAAAAAGTGGAGTTTTTAACTTTTTTCTTGTTATTTCCACCAGGCCCAAATTTGTCATCCCCGCAACCACCGTTGGTATCCTGTCGGCTTTGACGGCTTCCCGCAGGTGTTGCAGAAGCTGTTGTCGATGTTCCTTTTTTTGCATATCGATAAAATCAACTATTATGATACCGCTTAGGTTTCTTAACCGGATTTGACGGACCAGAGCATTTGCAGCCTCTATATTTATTTTAAAGACCGTTTCCTCCATATCGGTACTCCCGACAAATTTACCGCTGTTTACATCCACAACCGTCATTGCTTCAGTATAGTCGAAAACCAGATATGATCCGTTCTTAAGCCATACTTTTCTTGAAAGAGCCTCTTTAAGAGCGCTTTGAACATTATAATATTCGAACATGTCATAACCTTTATTATAGTATTCAACTCTCTCTTTCAGGCCTGATGTTTCATCCCCCAGCATAGAAAGTATTTTTTTGCAGGTTTCCTTATCGTTTACGATAAAACGGTTGCTTGAGGCTAGATGTTCCCTGACGGCAAGTTCCACAAGGCTTTGCTGTCCGTAAAGAAGACTTGGCGAATTGACCTTTTTTTCCTGTTCCCGGATGCTTTCCCAAAGCGATGAGAGGGTTTTGATCTCTTCAATCAATAAATTCTCATTAACATTCTCAGAAGCGGTTCTTACAATTATTCCGCAGTTTTCGGGCTTGACCGACTCGACCAGTTGTCTTAATCGTCGGCGTTCTTCCTGATTCTCGATCTTTTTTGAGATCCCTATCGTGCTGCCATATGGGAAAAAAACCGTGAAACTTCCGGGAATAGAGATAACGGTGGTAATCCTAGGACCTTTTTCGCCCATGGCATCCTTTATGACCTGCACAATTATTTCCTGCCCCTGCTTTAAAATCTCTGAAATATCCGGAAGATTACCTGAATGAATTGTCTCTGTATCATCTTCGTCAAATTTTTCATGCAAAACGTCTTTGGCGTAAAGATAAGCATTTCTTTTAAGGCCGATATCAACAAAAGCTGACTGCATTCCCGGAAGGACGCGCATAACCTTACCCTTGTAGATGTTTCCCACAAGACTTTTCTCCTGGTTCTTTTCTATCTGTATTTCGGATACCACACCGTCTTCAAGTATGGCCAGGCGGCTTTCATTGGCGCCTATGTCAACAAGAACATCCTTAATCATTCGCTACCTCAAAAGGGTTTTTCCACTCATTAAACGCTGATGCATAAAGTGCTTTGCGATGCATTGAAAGAATATCAATTTCAAGCTTTGTTTCCTGGATGAAGGCCTGCATGAAAAGATCGGCTCTTAAATTATTTTCGGCTCCGGCGCTTAAAAACGCTTTAATCATGAATCTGTCTTCAGCTGTTTTTTCGGCAGACACAGAGTAGATCAACGGTCTTATATTAACTGGCCTGTAACCTTTCTTGGTCTTTTTTTCAATCGTTATATCTTCCCTTGAAAGAAAATCATATACCATTGAATGAATTTCAAAAAGGCTTTTGGGCTCTTTGACCTCAAACACTATTTCGTACCTGGCGGCGGTGATTTGGTTCATGATATTGTCCTTTGTGTTCCGGGGTACCGCTTCCTCCACCTTTAATCCTTCCGGCAATCCTTCATTCATCCTGGCAATAAACTCACAAGGTTCCATATCCTCGGACAACTCTATATCGGCATACTCGGATTCACTGGTAAGGCCTATTGACATAGGCAGCCCGAAAACCAGCTTTTGCCTGGGATTGAACCCCTGAGTATAGGCTGCCGGGATCCCTGCCCGTTTGACAGCTCGCTCAAATACTCTCAAAATATCCAAATGCGCGATATATTTTAACTTATCTCCTCTGGAAAACCTAAACCTCAGTGTTTTCGCCATAAACCAAACCCCGCTTTGCTTTGGTGCAGATGCCTGTTTTGTAAATCTGGGCTCCGCACACTGAACAGCCTGCTGCGCAATTTCTTGTCAAATCGCCTTCGTAGGCTTTTTGATTCTCTTTAATCAGGAATTCCTTAGAAATTCCCATATCTATATGATCCCAGGGCAATACTTCATAATACTCTCTTTTTCTGTTGGCATAGAACTTAGGGTCCAGATCGCACTCAGAAAAAGCTTCCATCCATTTGTCAAAGGAGAAGAATTCATCCCATCCGTCAAACTTGCAGCCTTTTGACCATGCGGTATAAATAACCTTTCCCAGGCTTCTGTCCCCTCTGGCAAGCACGGCTTCAATAAAACTTATCCTGGCGTCATGATAATTATACTTGATATTTCTTGTACGCTTTTTAATAAGATCTTTTAAATGATACTGCTTTTTCATCAGGATATCCATTTCATCCATGGGTTCCCATTGGAAAGGAGTAAATGGCTTTGGAACGAAACAGGCAGTACTCAAGGTGATATTAAGAGCTTTGCCCCGTTCGGATATATCTCTGCAAGATTCAATAAGGTTTATCGAAAGCTCTGAGATACCCTCAACATCCTCCATAGTTTCAGTAGGCAGGCCAATCATGAAATACAGCTTGACCTGGTTCCATCCGCCGCTAACAGCGAGCCTTACTGAAGAAACAAGATCTTCATTGGTAATTCCTTTATTGATAACATCCCTGAGCCTTTGCGTACCTGCCTCCGGCGCAAAAGTCAGTCCGCTTTTTCGTACCTTTGATACCTTATCCATCAAACCGAGACTGAAATTGTCTACTCTCAGAGATGGAAGAGACAGGCTGATGTTTTCTTTTTCGGTAAACTCTATAAGGTTATTGCACAGGTCAGGAAGCGCCGAATAGTCGCTGGTGCTTAAAGATACCAGCGAAATCTCATCATACCCCGTGCTTTGGAAAGAATTTTGTGCAATTTCACAGAGTTTTTCGTAACTTCTTTCTCTGACCGGACGATAAATAAATCCTGCCTGACAGAAACGGCAGCCGCGGATACAGCCCCTGAAAACTTCAAGCATGATCCTGTCATGAACGGTTCCTATATATGGAACAATAATGTCTTCCGGAAAATCCACCGAATCCATGTCTTTTATAATACGTCTTTTCACACTATCCGGCACATCCGGTGTATTAGGAGCTATACTTTTTACAGTCCCGTCCTCATTATAAATAACATCATAAAAGGACGGAACATAAACCCCTTCGATACATGAAACCCTCTTTAAAAACTCAGTCCGGCTTTCTCCCGCTTCTTTCCAGCTTATATATTCATCAACAATTTCATTGATTACTTCTTCACCTTCACCGATGACAAAAAAGTCGAAAAAATCGGCCAAAGGTTCAGGATTGCAGGCACAGGGTCCTCCTGCGATAACAAAAGGCATTCCTTCGGTACGATCCCTGGCGAATATCGGTATTCGCCCCAAATCCATCATATTGAGAATATTTGTATAGCTCATTTCATACTGGAGAGTAAAACCCACCATATCAAATTCCGATAACGGAGTATAGGTCTCAAGAGTATACAGGGGCAGATTGTTTTCCCTCATCAACCCCTCCATGTCCACCCATGGCGCGAAGGCTCTCTCACAATAGACTTCATCTCTTTTGTTCAGGATATGATAAAGGATCTTCATTCCCAAGTGAGACATGCCTATCTCGTAATCATCCGGAAAGCAGAAAGCAAAACGCATCTTGATATTATCAAGAGGCTTTCTCACCATATTCCATTCGTTTCCGGTATACTTTGCCGGTTTTTCAACTTTTAATAGTATCCTGTCATCTATTTTTAACTGCATCATTGTTAAAGGATGCAATAATGCATCCTGACCTCCCGGAATAATTAGTTTACTTATATATTAACCATTTAATCATATTAAATCATATCCTATGATATACAAAAAGGCAAGGCATGGATGATGCATCAAAAAATTACATAATATTCCTTTTGTAATCAAGTAATAATCCTATTTCCCCGCATTTCCCATCCCAAAAACCGTTAATAAAACACGCTGTTAACCAATACATGTTGAAAAAAATTCCGCTACTAAATATAATTAGTTGGTAAACAAAACATTTTGGTAAATAACCGGAAATGAATCGTTTGATAGATTGGAGCAGGATAATCATGGGGGATATAAAGTATTTATACGAAAGCGAGAATAATTCACATAGTGGCTATCAGCATGTATTATTGAGGGAGCCAATATTCAAATTATCGAATACTTCCGGTCCTTCTAAAGAAATGCTCTACAATAATATTTATCATGAACTTCGTACTCCTTTAAATGTGGTGTTGGGTTCTATCCAGCTGTTCGAAATGATGGATGACGATCTTTTCCAGGAATACAATCGCAACAAGTTCAGAGCATACAATAATCTGATGAAGAAGAACTGTTTTCGTCTATTGAGAGCTATCAACAATCTGCTCGACTCTTCAAAGCTTGATTCAGGAAACCTGAATCTGTATCTGGCAAACCATAATATTGTAAAAACCCTCGAAGATATTGTGAATGACGCAAAGCCTTATGCTGAAGACAAGGGTTTAAAAATATCTCTGAAAACAAAATATAAAGAGATAATAACCGCTTTTGACCAGGAGAAATTAACCCGTGCTATTCTGAACCTCATATCCAATGCTATCAAATTTACTCAGAAAGGACGTATATGCGTAGAAATCAAGAAAAAAGAAAACAGTATTTACATATCTATAAGGGATACAGGTATCGGTATACCGGAGGATAAAATCGACAGCATATTTGATCCTTTTATACAGGTAGACAGCTCATTATCACGAAAATATGAAGGAAGCGGTCTGGGACTTTCAATTGCCAAATCCATAGTAGATTCGCATAATGGACACATAAGCGTTAAAAGCCGTGTAGGAAAAGGATCTACATTTACAATAGAACTGCCGGTCAGACTGGTTAAAGAAAATGAATCCCAGGCCTTTATGGGAAGAGAATTCATCCCTTACCCCGGAGAAAACATAAAAGTAGAACTCTCAGATATTATTTGAATCACTGATTAAATCGAGTAGGAGGTAGGTGATTAATTCACCTACCGACCTCTCACACCACCTAG
>ENA-UPSB01000738-UPSB01000738.1-bioreactor-metagenome-genome-assembly--contig:-NODE-738-length-48418-cov-39.599156_pt1 | contig 48418 bp, 38 predicted proteins | sample MGYA00238182_ERZ773286 | MGnify/ENA primary metagenome ERZ773286 (study PRJEB29026, sample SAMN07631240) | bioreactor metagenome | isolation source: Switchgrass digestor | place: USA: Dartmouth...
CCAGGTTATTACTTTTACTTTCTAGTTTCAAGTAAGATGATATGCATTACAGAATATACAAATAAAAGAACTATAAAGGAAAATGGAAAAGTTATTAAATAGCTTTTCATGTAATTGGTTAAGGGTGATTGCAATGTTATCACCCTTAACTTGGTAGTATAAAATAACAGGAAATGTTGGAAGCAGGAAAGGTTTCCATTAATATATATTCAGGTCCTGATATTTATTTATAAATATTGGGACGTTTTATTTTACTAGAAATATTACTTCACATATCTTGAAGGCTATAACTTTATATGATAGCCTATAAAAGATAGAGATGAAGAATATGAAAATAAATAGAGGAATATAAGCTTAAAGTAGGTGTTGGCTTTAGAGGTTTAGCTATTAATTGCCTACCCGATAATGTGGATGAAGATACTATGTCCAAGACAATTGAGTTATTTTCAAAAAAATATGATAAGAATTTTCTCAATAAAACTAGACCATACGCTGGAATAAAACAATTGCTAAATGAATTGACAAATAGAGGAGTATTATGGGGATTTAGGGATTACAATGAGCTAAAAAAGTATGGCGCTACTTATATAATAGAAAAGCCAGAGGAATTATTGAAGTTTGTGCAGGAATGACTGATATCTTAGTGATTTAGGAAAATATATGAAATGTTGTGGGCGGTTAGGAGGATATTAATTGTATAAGGCCATAGGAATAGATTTAGGGGGAACTAAAATTAACGGGGGTATCATAGACTCCAATGGAGAAGTTTTGAAAAGAGTAGAGATGGAAACTGGCAAAGAAGGCCCTAAGGAAGTTTTAGGAAAAGTATCTCATATAATAGATTCCTTATTAATGGAGGATGACGATATATTAGGAATTGGTATTGGCTCGCCTGGTTTTATAGATAATGTGAGAGGGAAAGTACTGTCCTTTGGAGGAAATATTAGCGACTGGCAGGGGTTTGATATAAAATGTGGTCAGTTTGGATGTGCAGAACAATATATTTCCGGTACAGCAATAGAAAGAAGGTATAAGAAGTTAACAGGAGTTTATAGAAGCTGCAAGCATATATTCTGTGAAAGCTCTGGTATTGCAAATAAGGTAGTAGATGAATTTGTTGATAATCTGGCCATTTTTCTATGTACTCTAAAGAACTTTTTCGACCCTGAGGCAATTGTCATTGGTGGAGGGCTTATCAATTCAAAGGATTGCTGGTGGGAGAAAATGATTAATAGATTTCATGATTACGTCAACGATTCCAGCAGCATATCAATAGTGCCAGCCAAGTACTTAAACAATGCTGGAATGATAGGTGCTGGGAAAATGGTTTTTGATAGATAAGGAATGATAATTTATTTAGAAGCGGTTAAATATTCAGAAAACATGTAGATATACATATAAAACTATTATATAATTAACTAAAATAATTATCAGAAGCAATCTAAATTGATAAAAGGAGGATAACTATGCATCCAATTAGAGAATACCTGTATAGGATGGTGGCTGTACAAAGTGACTCTGGAACTGAAATGGAAAGGAATATGGCCAATGTGATATATGACATGATTAGATCCCATCCATATTTTGCATCTCACCCTGAATACTGCGGTACCTTTGTTCAAAATGACATACTTAATAGGCCTGTAGTATGGGCTCTTAAGAAGGGGACCACTGACAAGACCATTATCCTCATGGGACACTATGATACTGTTGAAATAGACTCCTATGGAATGTACAAGCCTTATGCCTTGAATCCAGATGTATTGAAGGAGAAATTTAAGGAAGGAAATTTTGGGGATGAATCATTGAAAGCCCATTTGGAAGATGAAAACTGGGCTTTTGGACGGGGCATTGCTGATATGAAGGCAGGTATTGCCATAAATATGCACATATTGTTTACCAATGAAGTTGAAGAGGTAAACATACTGTTTATAGCTCTTCCAGATGAAGAAAACATGTCTTCCGGTGCCATCATGTCCATACCTTTGTATCTGGAGCTAAAGGACAAGTTCAACTTGGATTACAAGCTTTGCATTGTACCAGAGCCTGAGGAACACACTGTGAATGGAGATGTGGATATATTTGCAGGAAGTGCAGGCAAGTTCATGCCAATTATAATGGCTAAGGGAGTGCCAACCCATGCTGCTCGTATTATGAATGGGCTTAATTCCGGCTTTATTATTGGAGAAATCATCCGCAATATAGAAATCTGCAAGGACATGATTACCTCCAAGGATGGCATCTTCTCTCAACCTCCTTCAGTGCTGCTGTTTAAGGATTTAAAGCCCATTTATGATGTAACAGTTCCGGAGTACAGTGTAGCCCTGTTTAATTTCATGTTCCTGAAAACAAGGCCTCCAATGGACTATATGGATTCCATAATAAATATTTGCAAAAATGCTCTGGATTTTGCAGTGGATAAGTACAATGATACATTTGACTATCTGGTAAGGGAAGGCTTGGTAAAGGAGGAAAACAGGGTTAAGTTTAATCCAAAGGTTATGTTGCTTTCTGAATTGGAACATTATATTAAAGAACGCAAACCAGGATATAAGGAATTCAGGGAAGAATTGGATAGGTATATAATGGACAAGGTTCAGTCAAAGGAAATGACTTTGCAGGAAGCAAGTATACATATGATAAAATCCTTGCTGGAGTATTCGGAGATAATTGATCCTGTTGTTGTCATTGGCATTTCTCCTCCATATTACCCTGCAGTGTCCAACGATGCTATACCTGATAAAAATGTGGATTATGTGTTTGAAAACATAGAGGATAGGCTAAGGGAGAAATATGGAATAGGGTTAAAGCATTATTATTCAAATATGAGCATGACGGATATAAGCTATTTCTCATGCACAAACCCGAAAGAAGAAAGGGAATTTTTAAATAACCTGACAGTGCCATCAGGCTTATACGATATACCCGTTGAGGATATAGCCAAGCTTAATATTCCTACATTTAAGATAGGCCCTAATTCAAGGGATATCCATCGGGTTGGTGAAAGGGTTTATATGCCAGATGTAGAAGAGCTTATTCCTGGTTTGTTCAGGGACATAATTAAAAACCTGGCTAAAAGTGAAATATAATATAAAATACCCCATGGATATATGCTGCAGGGTTTTGTGATACTAAAGAAGGATTTTTGTAATATATGTGGAATATTAAAGTAACATATCAATTCCGGGGTGAAAAAATTGCTTAGCATAAATACAAACATATTGTTTGATATCATAACCAAAAATATTGATGTGGGTATAGCTATAATAGATAAGGATGGATATTTGGTATATTACAATAAATCCATGGGTGAAATTGAAGGATTTGATAGCAATGAGGTTTTAAATAAGCATATATTTGACCTGTTTCCGTCTGTTGATATGAAAAACAGCTCCCTTTTCCGCTGCCTTAAGACAGGAAAGCCCATATATAACGACCTGCAGAGCTATATAAATAAAAAGGGAAAGAAGATATATTCAATAATAACCAATATACCAATTATAGAGGATGGAGAAATACTTGGGGTTGTAGAGTTTGCAGAGGACATAGGAAAGATTGAAAAGCTTCATAAATCCGTAAATAACTGGCTTAACTATCCAAATCTTAATAATCCTGACAGCAACGCTGACAGGATAAACCATTACAGTTTTGATGACTTTAAAACCTGTGACAAGTCACTTCTAGATCTCATAGAGAAGGTAAAGAGGATAGCTTCATATGGGTCCAATGTGCTCATTTATGGCGAAACGGGCACAGGGAAGGAGATATTTGCACAGAGCATACATAATATAAGCAACAGGAGGAATAAGCCCTTTATAGCACAGAACTGTGCTGCAATTCCTGAAAACCTTCTGGAGTCCATTCTATTTGGAACGGAAAAGGGAAGCTTCACAGGAGCCATAACCAAGGAAGGGCTATTTGAAGAGGCCAATGGAGGGACGCTGCTTTTAGATGAATTGAATACCCTTCCTGCATATCTTCAGGCAAAGCTTTTGAGGGTAATTCAGGAGGGATATGTAAGAAGGGTTGGAGGAAGAGAGGAAAGAAGGGTTGATGTAAGGATTATTGCCACAGTAAATGAAAACCCAATGGAGCTTATTAAGTCTCAAAGATTCAGGCAGGATTTATTTTTCAGGCTCAGCACCCTGTACATTTGCATTCCGCCTTTAAGGGAAAGAAAGGATGATATATTCTACCTGGCGGATTATTTCATTAATAAATACAGCACTGTATTTAATGTACCTAAACCTAAGCTGTCAAAGGAAGTCTCGAACTTCTTCATGGAGTATGAATGGAAAGGCAATGTAAGGGAACTTATTAATATAATTGAATATGTGATGATGACGGTGGAAGGAGACAGGGAGATAAGGTTAAGGCACCTGCCTATATACTTATTGGAATATCTGGAAAAGGAGAATATACAAAAAAAGGAAATAATCCACAGTTCCTATTCTGACGTGGTAAATGATTTTGAGAAAGAGATGATATTAAATGCATTAATCAGGAATAATTGGAATGTGACGAAAACTGCCAGAGACCTTAATATTAAAAGGCAGACTCTTCAAAACAAGATGAAGAAACTGAATATAAACAAGTTGAAGTAATAATTGCCCATATTTTATTTAAATTGCCCTAATATGGGCAATTTTCTTTTTGTAATTTCCTTATTATTATGATAAAGGCTGGCTTTTGGGTTTGGCATGGTTATTGCAATATATTATGATAAAAAACATAAGGGGGAATTCATATGAAATATTTGGTAATGGGAAGTGGCCTTCAGGGCAGAGTTGTAGCTTATGATATACTTCAGTTTGAGGAAGGGTCCCAGGTAATACTGGCAGATATTGATGATAAGAATCTGGAAATTGCAAAGAGCCTGATTAAAAACGATAACCTTAGCGTAGAGAAATTCGATATCTTCAATGAAGAAGAAACAGTGGCACTGATGGAAAAGGCAGATGTAATCATCAATAGCTTGCCACATACATGGGAAATTACAGAAAGCTTCTACAAGGCATTGGCAAAGACAAGGGACAAGAAAGCTGTATTTACAGATTACTGGCTGTGGGAAAAGCATTATCAGTTTGATGAGGCATTAAAGGAAGCTAATGTTCTGGCAGTTCCAGGCCTTGGTATTGTTCCAGGATTTGGCAATATATGCGTAGGCCAATTGGCTCATGAATTTGACCAGCTGGAAGAAGCAGCTATCTACTGCGGCGGACTTCCAACAAAAAGAGGAGTGGCACCACTGGATTATATGATTCTGTTCAATGTTGAAGCACTGCTGGATTTATATCTGACTCCTCCAACTGTTATACAGGATGGAAGGCTGGAAATAGAAGATGCCCTTGACAATTTTGAGACTTTCCTGATTCCAGGCTATGGACAGGTTGATGCCATGAAGACTGATGGACTTTACAGCTTAAATAAAACTCTTATTGAAAAGGGAGTTAAAAAGGCAGCAGAGTACACATTGCGCTATCCAGGACATTATCAGACGATGCAGATATTACAGGATGCAGGATTTTTCGATAAAGAACCTGTAGTAGTAAATGGAGTGGAAGTAAGACCAAGAGATGTTTCAGAAGCTGTTTTGAATAAGCTGATGGCTAAGATTCCTGGAGTTAGAGATTTTACCTATCTGTATGTAGTAGGAAAAGGATTAAAGGATGGAAAATATGTTCAGAAGGCATATGAACTGTTGGATTACAGCGATGAGGAAATAGGAATTACATCCATGGAGAGAACAACTGCATATCCATCATCTATAGCAGCCATGATTATTGCCCATGATGATGGAGGAATGAGAGGAGTTGTAGAGCCAGAAAACATATTTGTAGGAGAGCGCTTTGACAAGATGGTTAAGGAACTTGCCAAGAGAGGCATAATTGTATACGAAAAATAGATAGATGCAAGGGGGACGGGGGTTTTTGCATCAATTTGATGCAAAAACCCCCGTCCCCCTTGCACTACGAATATTCAAAATATGGCCAAAATTTGATATAATTTAATAATGAAATAATAATGTAAATTATTATGATTCCTCACCTATCTGGAGTGATTGGAATGTTAAACATCAAAAATTTATTAAACCTGTATAATTATTTTGACAGCGTAATAATAACAGATCATAAAGGCGTTATACAATATTATATGAATATGAGGACAGATGTATTTGACCTTAAAAGGGATGATATAATAGGAAAGACAATATTGGAAATTCATCCCTATTTAACTGAAGATACAAGCAGCATAATGAGAGTGTTAAAGACTGGAAAGCCCATATATGATCAGGTGGAGTATCTTACTACAAAGGATGGGCAGCAGGTAACTAATCTATATAGCACCCTTCCAATTATAAAAAATGGTAAAATTGTAGGCGCCATTGATTTGGCAAGGTGTATAAATGAGAATGAACGCCAAAGCATTGTATTATCGGCAAACAGTAATGGTGAAAATACTGAGCTATATTGCATAGATGATATAATTACCAACTCAAGCTCTATGAAATCAATTAAGTCATTAATAATGAAGGTTGCGAATACTGACTCTCCTGTTATGATTTATGGAGAGACTGGCACTGGTAAGGAATTAGTGGCACAGGCTATTCATACTTATAGCTATAGAAGCAACAAAAGATTCATATCCCAGAATTGTGCTGCCATTCCCTATGATTTACTGGAAAGCATTTTGTTTGGAAGTGTTAAAGGAAGCTATACAGGTGCTGAAAATAGAATGGGATTATTCGAGGTTGCCAATGGAGGTACATTGTTATTAGACGAAATTAACTCTATGGATTTAAGAATGCAGTCTAAGATACTGAAAGCCATTGAGGAAAAGAAGATAACCAGAGTGGGAGGTACAGAGCCTATTCATGTGGATGTAAGAATAATTACTGCATTGAATGAACCTCCTCTGGAATGCTTGAAGAAGAACTTAATAAGGGAGGATCTGTTTTATAGATTAAATGTAGTAGAAATAGATATACCTCCGTTAAGGGAGAGGGTAGCAGATATACTGTATTTGACGGAATATTTCATTTCCCAATATAACAAGAAGATGAATAAACGCGTTGTGGGGGTAAGCGATGATGTAAAGGAGATATTTCTAAATTATGATTGGCCTGGTAATGTGAGGGAGCTTAAGAATGTTATAGAAGGAGCATTTAATATATTAAGCTCTCGCTTTATTGAAGTAAAGGATTTGCCAAATTATCTGGTAAGTAGGGTTATTAATGGGATGGTAAAAATAGATCCTAAAGAAGAGAGTTTATCATTGGATGAAAAAATTGCAAGGTATGAAAAGCAATTGCTGATTGAAGCTTTGAAGTCAACACATACTTATGCTGAAGCTGCCAGAAAGTTAGGGATTTCCAAGCAATCGTTGAATTATAAATTACAGAAGTATAATTTAAAATAAAGTAATACGTGGACAAAAAATTTTTACCTTTGTAAAAAATTTTTGTCCTTAATTTTTTCAATATTATAACAAATGGTAAAGGAAATTTTACTATTAACTGATATGCAATTCTGGAATGTGAAAAAATAGCCATTACAAATTGGCATGCATATTGCTTTGTATATTAGTAAATAAAATTTATAAAGGTAAGGGGGAATCAAAATGTCACACTATGGTATTTTGAGTCTAATACCACCTATATTAGCCGTTATTTTAGCTTTAAAGACAAAGCAAACGCTATTATCATTATTCTTTGGAGTATGGCTTGGCTCTACTATTATTAATGGCTATAACCCTTTAGTAGGTTTTGTAAAAGTTGTTTCAGATTATATGATTCCTGCTATAGGTAATAGCTATAATGCTGGTATGCTTATATTAGTTACTTTAGCAGGAGGCTTTGTATACATGCTGAGAATAACTGGAGCAGCTGAAGCTTTTGCCAAAGTTGTAACAAAGAAAATCAATAATGCAAAAAAAGGGCAGATAGTTACCTGGGCATCAGCTTTCTTGTTCTCATATACAGAGCCATGCTTAATACTAGGAACAATTATGAGGCCAATTACTGATAGAGTCAGGATTTCAAGAGCTAAATTATCATATATTTTAGATTCCATGGGGTGTAATCTAGCTTCATTTTCACCAATAAGCAGCTATGGTCCATTTATAACTGGATTAATAGCAACTCAGCTTGCAGCAGCAAATATTACTGCAAATGAATGGGGATTGTATTTTCAGATGTTTCCATTTAATTTGTATGGAATCTTTGCAATGTTAACAGTATTAATAGTTGCTATAACTGGCTTAGACATTGGACCAATGTATATAGAAGAAAAAAGAGCGAGAGAAACAGGTAAGCTTTTGGCTGATGGAGTAGAGCCTTTAGTTCCAGAGACCCAGATTAAGTTTCCAGAAGGATATAAACTTACAATAAAGAATTTTATTATTCCAATGGTATTTTTATTTGCTGGTATTTTTGCTACAATATTCTGGAGTGGAGATATTGTAACTAACGGTTTTAGAGGCGCATTTATAAATGGAAATATAACATTGGCCATTTCAGTTGGATTTTTAACCGGTGGTATTGCTGCGGCTATAGTCGGAATATCTACAGGTTTGTTTAAGTTTACTGAAGCATTTAACAGCTTTGTTAAAGGCATGGAAGATCTGATAATGGTACCTTTCATATTGGTATTAGCCTGGTCTATGGGTGGAATAACTGGTGCCATGGGTGTGGGTAATTTCCTATCTGAAGTAGTTCAAAATTACCTTACTGGAGGGTTAGTACCAGCTTTAGTATTCTTGTTTGGAGCAATGATTTCCTTTGCTACAGGAAGTTCATGGGGAGTTTGGTCCATTATGATGCCAATAGCAATTCCAATGGCAATTAACTTCAATATACCTATACCATACATAGTTGGGGCAGTAATAGGTGGAGGTTTATTTGGAGACCAATGTTCACCCATATCAGATACTACAATAATGTCTTCCACAGGAGCTTCATGTAACCACATTGTTCATGTATCAACTCAATTACCATATGGCATTACTGTAGGTGTGGCTGCATTTTTAGGGTTCCTGTTTGGAGGGCTAACTGGGCAGTATTATTTAAGTTTATTAGTCACAGCCATAGTTTTAGGAGCTTTATTGGTAGTATTAAATAAGTATTCCTCAAAGAAGGAATATAAGGCAGAAATATAATAACTAGAGAGGTGATATTATGAAAAAAGTTGATATGATTGTCAAAGCACCCCATTTTTATACTATGGAAGGAGAAGGAGTAGGGTATAAGACTAACGTTGCAATGGTAGTTGATGGAGGAAAGATAATTGCCCTGGAGGATGTAAATGAGGTGAATAAGGAGTATGTTGCTGAAGAGCTTATAGAGTTAGACCATCATGCTATATTCCCAGGGTTTATAGATGCCCATATGCACACAGGGCTGGCCATTATGAGAGGATTGGCACAGGACACCAACAACTGGATGATGTATGGACTTCAGCCCTTTGACAATGCAGTGAGAAAGGAAGAAAAGGATGCAGGAAGCCGCTTGGCAATTATTGAGGCTATAAAATCCGGAACTACTACCTTTGGAGACTATGAAACAAATATGGATTCAGTATGTGAGTTCATACACAAGGTAGGAGTAAGGGGCAATATTACCTATACCATAAGGGAGGCAGTAAGGAGAGTATATAATCCTGGAGAGCTATATGAATTTGATGAAGCTCTAGGGGAGAAGTCCTTCAATGAAAACATAAGGCTGTACGACAAATGGCATAATAAGGATAATGGCCGCATAAAAATACTTTTCGGGCCACAGGGGGCAGACTTTGTAGGCAAGGAACTGCTTTTGAGGATACAGAGGGCTGCCAAGGAGAGAAATACAAAGATACACATGCATACTCAGCAAGGAGACAGGGAGACTTATCAGATTGTAAAGAGGTACAACAAGAGGCCAATTCAATGGCTAAAGGAAATAGGATACCTGGATGAGACTCTCATAGCAGTACATCTTACTGATGCCAATGAGGATGAGGCAAGGATAGTTGCTGAAAGCGGTGCATCCATGATTGTATGCCCAGGCTCCATTGGAATTATAGATGGCATAGTATGTCCATCTGTGGCATTTCAGGAAGCAGGAGGAAATGTAGCCTTAGGTTCAGACCAGGCACCAGGAAACAACTGCCATAACATTATAAATGAGATGAAACTTATTGCTCTGTTTAATAAGATTAAATATCAGAATCCGGAAGTAATGCCTGCATGGCGTGCACTGAGGATGGCTACCATTGAAGGTGCAAGGGCAATTGGTTTGGGAGATATGGTAGGCTCACTTGAAGTAGGAAAAAGAGCAGACTTTATAGCCATAGACCTGAATAAGCCTACAATGCTTCCATTATATACCTACCCAATGAGAAATATAGTTCCAAACCTTGTGTATAGCGCAAGGGGAGATGAAGTATGCCTGTCAGTAGTAGACGGCAGGGTAATATATAGAGATGGTAAGATACTTACAATAGATGAGGAAGAATATATTAAGGAAGTAAATAGGTACCCTGAGGGAATAGGAGAAAGAGCAAGCAAGGAGTTCTTCGAAATAAACGGCACCAACGCACAGTTTATGTGTGAGGATAGACTATAGTGCAACGTGCAAGGGGGACGGGGGTTTTTGCATCAATTTGATGCAAAAACCCCCGTCCCCCTTGCACTATTGCACTAATTTTGCTATTACGTAGGTGTTCATATATACAAAGGCTACAACGCCTGTATCGTTCAATAAAAATGCAAATATGGAGGTAATGAATATAATCATTAATTCCTCTAAAAAGTATGGATCCTTGGCACTTTTTATAGTGCTTATTTTATCCAGCAGGAATCTTTTCAGAAAATACAGCTGACCTGCCATTATGATGCTCCAGGGAGGTGAGATGGCTGTAAGTACCAGCTGAGCTACCTTCTTTTTTATCATGTCAATGAGCTCATATATTCCAAGGCTTGCTATTCTTACAAAAAGGTTTCCAGCATGGCCATTGGAGTCATTTCCTATTTTTATTGCAAATCCCAAAATAAATATTCCAGCTCCAAGTCCAAGGAGGGTAAGCAGTGTCTTTTTGCTGAATTTTCCTTTAAATAACGTTACAAACAACAGCATTAGGAATGCAATAATGGAAGTCATATAGCCTCCAAAATTTGTTGCATATCTTTCTGATAATGCCAGTATGATTATTGGAAAGTAAATGCATAATGCTATTGTAGACAGTATGTTTTTTTCTAGTCTTCTCCTTATATGGTAGAATGTAATGATTCCTGTTACTATGAGCACTGCCATGGCATCATTATTTAATCCATAGAACCTTCCGCCTAATATAATATTGTTGTACCCGTAATAGGAATTGTATATTATATCCGGATAGAAGAAAACTGCAAAGAGCATTAATATATTTGTCAGTATGGGGAATATGGTGAGGGCATCAATGCCTTTTCTGTCTGCCACATATGTTGTTAACGCTGTAATCAGAGTAAGCACCGTAGAGTATAGTATTATGCTTTTACCTAAGAATATGCCCAGGGCCATGGTTGCAAATATCATAATGATTATTCCATTTATGAGCAATTTGGATCTTTCCAAGGCATTATTATTTTTGAGTATGCTGTATATTACATACAGCTGCAGCACTATGGCTACACCATGGAACGCATATTTTATAACCAACAGGTTCAGTATTCCATTAAAATTGTCTACATTCCTGTCAATTAGCTCCTTTGAATCATCTATATCAGTTTCAGTATACATTCCATAGCCTGTGGTTGTACTGGTTTTTATTCCATATATATCTGCAACTTCAGGGAATATGTCCATACTGGTAACAAGGCCTTGTCTTTTGGTAGAGTTGCTGGTTAGAATTCCGCTGTTCTTCATCCGGTTGCAATAGATAATGGGTACTAATGTGTTGTTTCTGATATCGTTGACATCTCCTGTAACTTTGCTTGGGAATACTATGATGTTATACATGGAAAATTCATCAATATATTCCCCAAGGGTTTCTATTCTTTCCGGATTGCCGTCTATTTGAAAGGAAACTACTATTACATCAGATTTCTTAAGCAAATTGGATGTATTTTCAAACAGCCAATCCTTTGTGTACTGGATATCTATATATCCGTTATATATGGTTCCATTTTTATCTGCAGCAATGAGGCTTGATTCATCCTTCCCCATGTAGCCAATGGATATATGCTTCTCCTTAAGGGTATCTGCCAGAAAAGCCATATTCCTTGAAAAGCCTTTGTAGTTTTTATCCAGGTTCCTTATGATGTCCTCATATCCATCTACTGCTATATTGCCATATTTGTCCATTCTAAGACCTTTGAACAACCCTTCTTTAACTTCGACTCTTCTTCCTGTTGCAATGGTCATGAAATACGACTCACTGCTTCTTCTGAATATACTGGAGGTTCTTGTGTTCATAAGCCCAAGTGATATTCCGGATTTAAGGTTCAGCTTTTCAATGGTGGAAAAGTCCAGCTCATCAGTTACTATTATTAGGGTTTTAGCATTTTCTGCATAGGATATGCTGCCTATGGATAAAAGAATAATAAGTGCCAAAAGGGTCATTGCTTTTTTCATTGTGTTCATAATCATACCTCATATTAGAATTTTTGTATTAAGCATTCAATATTATTATACATAAAATTGTTTAAAAGTCACAAATTTATGATTATGCTAAAATATAAAATAAAATTTAGTGATGAGTTATACATAAAAATGTTAATAATTATAAATAACTGATATAATATAGAAGTACTCAATTTTAAGGGGTGTTTGTATGAGCGGGAAGAAGATATTGTCTATATCTGCATTTATTATATGGATTGCAGTAATATTTTTACTGTCTGCCCAGCCAAAGGAAGAGTCCAATGCTCTATCCATGAAGGTGGCAGAAGTGGTTTCTCAAACGGTGCTCCCTGACAGGGTAATGGAGGACAGGGACTTTAATTTGTATAGGCTTAACAATACAATTAGGACCCATGCCCATTTTTTATCATATCTGGTACTTGGAATTCTCACCCTAAACCTTTTGGGTGTTATGGGAATATCAAAGTATAGAGTTTTAATATCATTGCTAATATGTGTTGTATATGCAATAACAGACGAATTTCATCAGATATTCGTTCCGGGAAGGGGTGCTCAGATAAGCGACATATTGGTTGACAGTTTCGGTGCCCTTGTAGGCATAGGGATTATGTTTTTAGGAAGGAAAGCAATAGGTGTTAAGTGATGCAATGGGGACGGGGGTTTTTGCATCAACTTGATGCAAAAACCCCCGTCCCCATTGCATCTAAATATTTTATAAGGAGGAAATCTGGTGAAGAAATTACTAATTGCTATTTTAATTACTTTACTATTTACTGTATCATGCAATGCCAAAAATAATGAGGATGAATTGGAGCTTGAAACATCAGCAGTCTTGAAGAAGCTTTAAATGAGGATGTAAGCTACAGCATCTCAATTAATAGTGAGGAGAAGCAAAATTCAATTGCTAGAATCATTAATGGAAGGATTTTTGTGCCTGTTAAAGAGCTATTTCATGATATTGGTTTTTCAAGTGATTATAGATTTGACCAGAGCATTGAGCATAATGGTGAATATATTATCCTTGAAAGAACAGTTGATAATTTAACGCAGGAAATAAGGTTTTATCTAAATGGAGAATACTATTCCTTAGGTGATGGCACAAACCCGGAAACTTTCTATGATTTAAAAACCAATCCATTAATTGAAGACAAAAAAGTTCTATATATTGATATAGAGGCAATAATCCCAGCTAATACAAGTGGTGTATTATACAAGCTATATGAATTTCAAGGAGAAAGCGCTTGGGTAGATTATAAGGTAAATGATGATAGGGTTGAGATATCCTTTGCTAATACCTTCAATGATGAAGAAGCCCATAACAGGTTTAGAGCAGTAGTGGAAGAAGGAATAATCAGGGACAAAGAATTAAGAAAAGAAATTGGACAACTATTATCAAGAAAAGAAATCAGCTTATCCCAGCTATTCGAAAGATACGGTAAAACTGATCCTGTTATACTGGAGATAAATAAAGTCAGCAGCGGGTATGACTATGATAATGACGGCCTTCTGGATTATTATGAAGTATATAGAAACTTCACCGATCCTGACAAACCGGATACTGACGGGGATGGGATACTGGATGGAGACTGGGAGGAAAGAGCTGATACAAAGGAGATGTTCTACAGGAGATACCATGGCAGCTGCAGCACTACTTCTGCATTTTATTCAACCATATTCCAGGCCTTAGGCATACCAATGAAGGTAATGCCCATTGCCACAACAATAGATACCGGGAAGATAGATGAAGACAGGGAAAGCAAGTATCAGCTTCTCTATAAGTTCAGGGTTAGTCAATCTGAGAATTTCCAGAATCAGCTGGTCAGGGATACCTGGCTGAAAGGCCTTGAAGACTATGGCTCCAATCACATTATGAGTTATGTTTACCTTGGCAACAGGTGGATAAATGTGGATATTGCAGGTGGACAGAGATTCAATACCCAGCCTATAAGCAACCAGTTTATATTATTTCATAAGACTGCAGCATATGATTTCCGTGATACATTGGATATCATTACAACAGTCTGGCTCCTTGGAGAGAAGGAATTTTTCGATAGGGTCAATAGATCAGAGAATTTTTCTGAGTCTGCGGCAAATAGCATATCCAACAATTATGCAAACTTTACTTTAAAGGTATTTGATATCAGGGATAAGTATGGAGAGCATATCAAAGAGGAAACCCTGGAATATATTAATAGCTGGCAGGAAAGGGATCATATTATTGATATCTGGAGGCAATAAAGGTATGGAATTTACCAGAAAAAAAGTATAATATAGTGTTAAGGCTAATAAGATTATAAAGAATATATAATTACGGGGGGAATTTGGATGAAAGTAAAAAAGGCAGTTATACCTGCAGCAGGATTGGGGACAAGATTTCTTCCTGCCACAAAGGCTCAGCCAAAGGAAATGCTTCCAATTGTGGATAAGCCTACATTGCAGTACATAATAGAAGAGGCAGTGGAGTCGGGAATTGAGGAAATCCTTATAATTACCGGAAGAAACAAGACTTCCATTGAAAATCACTTTGATAGATCTGTGGAGCTGGAGCTGGAACTGGAGAAAAAGGGCAAACTGGATTTGCTGAGGGAAGTCAGAAAGATTTCAGATATGGTAAATATCCACTATATCAGGCAGAAGGAGCCACTGGGTCTAGGACATGCCATTTATTGTGCCAAGTCCTTTATTGGAAATGAACCCTTTGCAGTATTACTGGGAGATGATATTGTTTATTCAGAGAAGCCTTGCCTGAAGCAGATGATAGAAGTCTACAACGAGTATAAGACTACAATACTGGGAGTTCAGGAGGTACCCAAGGATGAAGTGGATAAATATGGCATTATACTGGGAAAGCTCATAGAAAACAGAGTATACAAGGTAAAGGACTTAATAGAGAAGCCAAATGTGGAAAATGCACCTTCAAATATTGCAATTCTAGGAAGATATATTATAAGCTCAGAGATATTCAATATACTTAAGAATACAAAACCTGGCAAAAACGGTGAGATTCAACTGACGGATGCACTTAAGGAGCTGGCAAGGCATGAAGCCATTTATGCCTACAACTTTATTGGAAGAAGATACGATGTTGGAGATAAGCAAGGGTTCTTGGAGGCTACTGTAGAATACGCCCTTAGAAATGAGGAATTGAGAGATGAGTTCCTTGAATACTTAATAAATATTGTAGCCAGGGAAAGCGGAAAGGTACAGCTTGAGGAAATAGCAAGCGGAGTAGAGAAAAATTAAATTTTAATGGTTTTTTAATAATTCTCAAATTTTATTTAAAGTTTCTCCTGTTATTATTGGGGTGAGAAAACCAACAGGAGGTAATGTTATGGTAAGGTTAGATCAGGTTGAAGAATTAAGAAAAAGGGCCAACATTTCATATGAGGAAGCAAAGAAGGTGTTGGAGGAAGCTAACGGAGATATACTGGAGGCAATAATCATCCTGGAAAGGCAAAATAAGATAAATCCACCTGAAGGTGGAGGGTATTACACTACTAAGGATAGCACCAGGGAACAGGAGAGCAATGAAAATCATGGCAATAAAAAGGAATACCACGACAGGGAAGTCAGTGTATCCATAGGAGATCTTCTTAGGAAACTTGTAGGCTTTATACTGAAGCTTATTGACAAGGGAAACAGAAACCATTTTGAAGTAGAAAAAAACGGGGAAAGGGTTATAAAACTGCCTGTAACCGTACTGGCAATACTTGTATTGTTCATGTTCTGGGTAGTATTTCCACTGATGATTGTAGGTTTATTCTTCGGATTCAGGTATAGCTTCAGTGGCCCTGATTTAGGAAGAGATGATATAAACCGTGCCATGGATTCAATGGCAGGGGTAGCTGAAAACATTAAGAAGGAAGTAAAAGGTGATAATTCAGATGGGGAGAATACTGATAATAGAAGATGAGGAGAAGATAGCCCGCTTTGTGGAACTGGAGCTAATCCACGAAGGATATGAAGTTGAAAAGTCTTATAATGGAAGGGATGGGCTTAAGCTATTTGAAGCCCACCCCTTTGACCTTGTTTTGCTGGACATAATGTTACCTGGATTAAATGGCATTGAGGTTTTGAGGAGAATAAGGCAGTTTTCAGATGTGCCTGTAATACTTCTCACAGCAAGGGATGCAGTGGTGGATAAAGTAACAGGCCTTGATGGGGGTGCTGACGACTATATTACCAAGCCCTTTGCCATAGAAGAGCTATTGGCTCGAATAAGGGTTGCCTTAAGGAAGAAGTCTGGAAGCAATACATCTGGTAGCTCTGATAGGCTTAAAGCAGGTACTCTGGAGCTTGACCCCATGAAGAGGGAGGTACGTGTTAGAGGAAGCCTTGTAAACCTTACAAAGAAAGAGTTTGATTTACTCCACTATCTGCTGGAGAATAAGAATATTGTGTTAAGCCGTGAAACCATACTGGAAAAGATATGGGGATATGACTTTTCCGGCGGAACCAATGCAGTTGACGTATATGTAAGGTACCTTAGGGCGAAAATAGAAGAACCCTTTGATGAGAAATTCATTCATACAGTTCGTGGAGTGGGGTATGTAATAAAAGATGAAGAATAAGAAGACTACCAACAATAATATTGCAGCTAAAATAAGCTCCTCCCTGGTTCTTAAGCTTAACTTCAACATGATGGGAAGGCTGTTTATAGGATTCTTAAAACTCAACATACTCATCATACTCATCAGCTTTTTTGTAATGCTCTGGAATGGCGAGAGGAAAGCCGGGGACATTGTAAATGGAATTGAAAGGAATCCTCAGAACTATATGTATTACTTCTATGATGATTTGAGGGTATCCACAGCAGCAGAACTTAAAGGAGGATATGTATTTCCGAAAAGTGTATCCAAATGGCTTCCTGTGGACATTGAAGGGGCTAGAAGAAGCTTTGTTATTGATAGATTTAATCCCAATTTAAGCTTATATAAAAGGATAGACTATTTGAAGTACACAATAGGATTTTCATTAGATGGCACAGACTATATAATAGAGTATTCACTGGGGAGAAATATAAGTACCTTTATCAATATATTTATAACAATACTTGTTTTTGAACTCATAATACTCATAGGTGATGTAAGCAAAGGCCACAGGGCCATAAGAAGAGCGTTAAAGCCCATAGATGAGCTGACTCAGTCTGCCAAGAATCTGCAAATGGAGATGAAGGGAAACAGCGACAAGTATATAAGGGACCTGGCAGGGAAGATTAGCACCATAGATGCTGATAAGCTGGAGAAAAGGATTACTGTAGATACCTCACAGGAGGAGCTTAAGGAGCTGGCCAGGGCAATTAACCACATGCTGGACAGGATAAACAGCTCCTACAAGGCACAGATTAGATTCGTTTCCGATGCCTCCCACGAGTTGAGGACCCCTATATCTGTAATTCAGGGCTATGTGAATCTCCTTGACAGATGGGGCAAGGATGACCCGAAAGTTATGGAGGAGGCCATTAATGCCATAAAAAGCGAATCTGAAAACATGAAGGAGCTTATTGAAAAACTTTTATTCCTTGCCAGAAGCGATAATGGAACCATTCAGATGCACATGGAGACAATTGATGCCTGTGATGTAGTTGATGAGATAACAAGAGAAACGCAGATGATAGATGAAAACCACAGGTTTGAAGCAGAGCTTAAAAGGCCTGCCCTTATATATGCTGATAAGCAGCTGCTAAAACAGGCATTGAGAATACTTGTCGATAACAGCATTAAATTTACTCCCCAGGGAAAGGATATTATGCTTAAGGCATATAAGAAAGATAATAAAGTTCATGTAGCAGTTCAGGATAATGGCATAGGAATTGAGCCTAAGGATTTGCCCCATCTCTTTGACAGGTTTTACAGGTCGGATGAGTCCAGGGCAAGAGGTACAGGAGGTTCGGGACTAGGGCTTTCCATTGCCAAATGGATTGTGGAACGCCATGAGGCTTATTTTGAGGTGTTAAGCCGTGTAAATATTGGAACCCGTATAACCATAGTATTCCCGGAAGCTGAGATGAATAGCGAAAAGCCGGAAACAGAAGAAAAACAATAGGAGGCAGTTATCTGCCTCCTTTTATTATGCCATGTAAAATGCCTTATATCCCTTAATTGCCATGTATACGTCAACCTTGCTTGCAATTTCATAAGGGGCATGTACGCTTAACAAGCAGACGCCACAGTCTACTACATCCATTCCGTAGTTTGCAAGTATATAAGCGATGGTTCCTCCGCCGCCCTGGTCTACTTTTCCCAGTTCTCCCATTTGCCATACTACATTGTTGTCATTGAATATCTTCCTTATTTTAGCTATATATTCAGAGTTGGCATCATTGCATCCGCCTTTTCCTCTTGACCCTGTGTATTTGACCATTACAAGGCCTTTGCCTATGTATGGTGCGTTTTTCTTATCCAGAACATCAGGATAGTTAGGATCAAATCCTCCTAATGTATCAGCAGATAATACCTGGGAGTTTGACATGGCTCTTTTTACTGTTAGCTCTGAATAGCTTTCCTCTGTCAGATTTACAAGCTCAGATACCACATTTTCGAAGAATCTGGATTCCATGCTTGTATTTCCAACGCTTCCTATTTCCTCTTTATCTACAAAGAGAGCTACGGCAGTCTTATTTGGCATTTCAACATCCAATATTGCCTTTAATGAGGTGAAGGCACAAACCCTGTCGTCCTGTCCATATCCGCCAACCATGCTTCTGTCAATGCCTACATCCCTTGCTTTTCCTGCTGGTACTACCTCAAATTCTGCAGTTGTAAAGTCCTCTTCTGTTATGCCATATTTATCCTTTAGTATCTTAAGTACATTTAGTTTAACCTTTTCTTTTATCTCATCATCATTGAATGGTATGCTGCCTATCAGCACATTTAATCCTTCACCTGTAATTCCCTCTGACATGGTCTTTGCCATCTGGTCCTTTGCAAGGTGTGGCAGCAGGTCAGTTATGAAAAATACAGGGTCGTTTTCATCTTCTCCTATGACCACGTCAATCTTATCTCCATTTTTGTTTATTACAACACCATGTAGTGCCAATGGCAGTGTAACCCATTGATATTTTTTGACTCCACCGTAGTAATGGGTCTTAAGCAATGCAAGGCTTTCCTCTTCATATAGAGGGAATTGCTTTAAGTCAAGCCTTGGAGCATCCAGGTGGGAGCCTATTATATTCATTCCCTTTTCAAGCTTTTCCCTGCCAATAACAATTAGCACGACAGCCTTGTCCCTGTTGTTTGCATATATTTTCATGCCGGGAACTGGCTTTATTTTCTTTTCGATGATCTCTTCCAATGATATGTACCCTTTTTCCTTTGCAATTCTTATGATTTCCCTGGAAGATTCCCTTTCTGTCTTGCCCTTGTCCAAGAATTCCTTATATTCCTCGTTTACCTGGAAGACTATTTCTTTTTCCTCATCATTAAGCGTTTCCCAGGCATTTCTCCATTTATAGGTTAATGAATCCTGCAATTCCTTGCCTTTCAATTCCTTGTTCATTTTATCCCTCCTAAGAGCTATTTAGAAAATCTAAGTTTATCATATATTTATGGGATTTTTTTGTCAAGAAGAGAAGGATAGTAAAAGAGTTAAAATGCTGTAGTCCATCACAGAGCGTATGTTGAATCTGTTTCTACCAGTGTAATTATAATAGCCTGCCTATTATAATCTATTTGACAAAGCATTGGAGTTATAGTATTATTTACATATATTTATTACCTGAAAGGTATTGCAACAAGCAATAAGAGGCCATAACCTCGATTAAGTGCCAAATTATTAGTCTACCTTAAAGGAATTAAAATGCTGTAGTCCATCACAGAGCATATGTTGAAAAGGCATTTAATCAACTGGATGTGGCCAAATCTGGCATTGGAGGGAGGGCATTATGAACTGTCTCTAATGCTTTTTTTATTTGAAAGGTAGTTGTATTTAATATAAAATTAAGGATAATATAATAAACTGGAGGTGTTCTATGGAAAAGAAGTATACCATGGTTGAGATTTGGGGCGATGTTATTAGAATAAAGGACCTTATAGTATCTGTAGCCATTTCTTCCATATTCACTATGGCTGCATATTTTTTAGCCCCATCAAATAATAGGGTCAGGGAGCTTTTCTATGGGCTGTTGGGGGCAGTATTGGGGTTTATTGTAACTAATGTGTTAATAAAGCCTAAAAGGGTTATTGTATTCGAAGAAAATTTAAAAGGAAACAAGGGATAGAGCTATGGATGGCCTACTTATACTAAAAATGGTTTTGGCAGCCCTTGGAGCTGTAGTTTTATATACATTTATTGGATTTATACCAGGTACAGATGAAACATCGGTTCTCATGCCAATAACCCTTACCGTGGTATTATCAGGTTTGGAGCCTATAGTTGTGCTGACCTTTTTCATTGCTGCAATTGTTACGTTAAACCTGACTAATGCTATTCCAACAGTGCTGGTAGGATTGCCTGGCGGTGTCATGTCAAGCCCCATGATGGAGTATTCGTTGTTTTTGAAGGATAAGGGATTGTCAGCCCTGGCCATTAAGAAGATGGCTGCAGGCTCATTAATTGGTACTGTTGTTTCAATTCCCGTGGCCTTACTGCTGGCACATATTCTTGCGCCCTATGGCAAAAATATACAAGCTTTTGCACCTGTTATGTTCTTTATTGGAGCAATTTTTCTATCCTTAATAGGAAAAAATAAAATATTATCCCTCTTTAGCATTATACCTCTGTCCATACTGTTTATGGCATTAAGGCATCTTTACTGGGGAACAGGTGTTGTGCCAAGGGATACAAATATTACAACTTCCTTCTTTCTGGGTATAACCATCGGGCCATTGATTGTGTCGTTGCTTTCATTGTTAAATAGAAAGAGCCTGGAAACCATGAAAGCAGAAAGCTATAAAAGGGTGGTTATTCCTGGGAGGTCAATAGCAGGAAGTACACTTAATCCCTTTAAAATACTTAAAAAGTCTGAAATGGGGAAGTCCTTTTTAGCTGCTTTTATTGCTAACTTTCCCTTTGTATTAAGCCCTGTGGGATTGACAGTCCTGTTGGGAGAGGGAATTTCCTCCAGGGAAAAGGATGCTGTGAAAAAGGCTGAAACTGCCATTGCAGTCATGGGAGCACTTATACAGGCAACCTACCTCTCAGGAATTATTATTCCTCTAATTGCACTGGGAATTCCATTATCACCTGTTTCAATAGGTCCTGGAAGTGCTTTGTTCAATGCTCCTCCCGTTTTTACTGTTGATAAAAATCTCCATCATGTTCTGGAGAGCTGGCAGTTTGTTTTTGCAATCCTATTAGGTGCAATTATAGCCTTGGCAATTACGTATTACGTTACAAACAGATTTGCCTGGGAAATATCCACATTTGTTCTGAAAAAAATACCTCATGAATCCATTATAGGTTTATTTATATCTTTAATTCTGCTATTATCGTATATGGATGCAGGATTGATTAATGTATTCGGAGTGCTTTTAATAGGCATAGCCTGTGGCACCTTAAATAAGCTTGGTGTAAGCTATGGTGTGCAGTTTATGAGCCTGTATGCAGCACCCTGGATTGTGGAAAAGCTTATTTCATTCTGATTTTTGAGTAAGGGGAAAAATATGGACAATAAAATTAACTGCAAAATAGATAACGGAATATCTGTAGGAACAGCAATTGGCAAGGTGATTTTAATTGGTGAGCATTCGGTAGTATATGGAAAACCAGCAATAGCTGTGCCATTTCATGCAGCAAAGGTGAAGACTACTATATATGGGAGAAAAGGACCTGTTGGCATTGATTGCTTTTACCATAAAGGACCATTAACAGATGCACCTAGGGTAATAGACGGATTAACCCAGGTTATAAAGGGCATTGTCCATAGCTTCAGTGAAGAACTGGAAGATTTCAGCATAAGCATAGAAAGCACCATTCCTCCGGAAAGGGGAATGGGTTCAAGTGCTGCAGTTGCAATTGCCACTATCCGCGGGCTCTATGATTTCTTTGGCAGGATGCTGATCCATGAGGAGCTTTTGAAATGGGCAAATATGTCTGAAAAAATAGTCCATGGAAATCCAAGCGGAATAGATGCAGCTGTAATAAGCAGAGAAAAAACCCTTTTTTACATAAAAGGTGAGCCCTTCATGCCCTTTGAATTCAATCTGAATGCCTATCTGATAGTTGGGGACACCGGAAGGAAGGGAAAAACCAAGGATGCCGTTGAAGGTGTAAGAAAGTATGTTGAAACAAACCCAAGGAAAGGCAAATACTACATTGAGGAGCTGGGAAGGATTGCAATGGAAGCAAAGGACTCAATTGAGTCCAATGACCCTGAAAGGCTTGGAAGGCTTATGACGGAGGCTCATATTATTCTGGATAGGTTGGGGGTAAGCGATGACGGGCTAAACGCTCTGGTGTCAAAAGCCTTAGACAGAGGTGCCTTAGGGGCAAAGCTTACTGGTGGGGGAAAAGGCGGTTGCATGATAGCCTTGGCATCAAACAAAGAGGAAGCAGATAACATTTCCAAGAGCTTACTTGATAGCGGTGCAAAGAATACATGGGTAAGCAGATTAGGGGATGATTTAGTTGATAAGTAGAGGAAAGGCAAGGGCTTACAGCAACATTGCATTAATCAAGTACTGGGGGAAAAGGGATGAAAAGTACATTTTGCCTATGAACAGCAGCCTTTCTTTAACTGTTGACTGCTTCTATACTGAAACTGAGGTTGTTTTCAGCGATAGCTATGCCAAGGATAATTTTTATCTTAATGGCAGCCTTCAGGATGAATCTGCAACGGAAAAGATAAGCTCCTTCCTTGACCTGTTCAGGAAGGCTGCTGATATAGATATGAAAGCTATAGTAAAAAGCACCAATTTTGTGCCTACTGCAGCAGGCCTTGCTTCGTCGGCTTCCGGATTTGCAGCACTGGCTGCTGCCTGCAATGTGGCCAGCGGACTGAATGTTGGCTTAAGGGAATTGTCCATGTATGCAAGGCAGGGTTCAGGAAGTGCAGCGAGAAGCATTTATGGAGGATTTGTAGAGTGGCAGAAGGGAACTAATGAAAGGGACTCCTATGCTGTTCCGGTGGACGATGCAAAATGGGATATTGGTATGGTGATAGTTGTAGTGAATTCAAATGCTAAAAAGGTTTCAAGCCGTGAAGGAATGAAGAGGACAGTTTCTACGTCCCCTTTTTACAGGATATGGAGCGATAAAGCTGAGGAGGATGTAAAGGAGGCAAAGCTGGCCATTAAAAACAGGGATTTTGAAAAGCTGGGGCTTATAACTGAAAGAAACGGGCTTATGATGCATGCTACTATGCTAGGGGCAAATCCGCCAATACTCTACTGGGAGCCTGAAAGTGTACTTGTGATGAAGATGGTCAAAGAGCTTAGGGATGAAGGCATTTCCTGCTATTTTACCATGGATGCAGGCCCCAATGTGAAGATCCTCTGCAGGATGTCTGAAAGCAACAGGATTAAGGAGAGATTAATGGAAGTATTTGATGAAGAAAGAATAATAGTTACAGGACCCGGGCCAGGTGTAGTTATTCTTTAAAGGAGGTTAAAATGATAGAAGTAAAAATACCCGGAAAGCTTTTTGTTGCAGGCGAGTATGCAGTGACCCACCCAGGCTATACAGCTATATTAATTGCAGTAGACAGATTTATAACCCTTACACTGGAAGGGCCCTCCGAAAGGGGAAGCATAAGCAATTACAGCAATTTTCCGGTTTCATGGGTCAGGGATAATGGGAAGATTATACTGGAAAAAGAGGATAGTAGCCTTAATTACATACTGTCAGCCATGGATGTTGTTGAAAGGTATGCAAAAGAGCTTAATAAAAGCCTATCCTGTTATCACATAAAGGTAGATAATGGGCTTAGGAATGAAAAAGGTGTTAAATACGGCCTTGGCTCAAGTGCTGCAGTAACAGTTGCAGCTGTAAATGCACTGCTTGAGTATTACCAAATTGAGTTTACAGAGGAAATCCTATTTAAGCTGTCTTCCCTGGCAAATATATCAGTGAACATCAGAGGCTCTTGCGGAGATATTGCAGCTTGTGTTTATGGCGGATGGATTGCATATACAGCATTTGACAGGGAGTGGGTACTGGAAAAGATAAAGCGCTTAACAGTAAAGGAGCTTTTAGAGGTTGAATGGCCTTACCTAAAAATAGAAAGGCTTATCCCTCCTGAGGAACTTGGATTGGCTATAGGCTGGACAGGTGCACCATCAAGTACCGTCAATCTGGTGCATAAGGTCAGGAATAAGAGCCTGGATAATGGATATACATATGGTAAGTTTTTAAGAGAAAGTAAAGTATGTGTAGAAAAGATGGTTGATGCCTTTAGGAATGGCAATGTTGAGGGGATTAAAAGGCAGGTTGGGAAAAACAGGGAACTTCTTGTAAAGCTGGGGAATGATCTGGGTGTGGAAATTGAAACGCCTAGATTAAAAAAGCTGTGTGATATTGCATTTAAATACAGTGGAAGTGCAAAACCATCAGGTGCTGGTGGAGGAGACTGCGGTATTGCAATTTTTAATGGACTTTATGATTTGGATTTACTGATTGAAGATTGGGAAAAATGGGGAATAATATACTTGCCTCTTAAGGTATATTTTAAAAAGGGTGATTCAGTTGACAAGCAGAAAGGATGACCATGTAAAGCTGGCAGAAAGGTTTTTTGAAAAAAATAGAACCTCTCACTTTGATAACATAAGGTTTATACACCATTCATTTCCGGAGATGGCTGTTGATGAAGCGGATATATCCACTTCCTTTGCCACCTTTACTGTAAAGCAGCCCTTTTTTATAAACGCAATGACTGGAGGAAGCGACAGGACAAAGTCAATAAACGAAATGCTGGCTACAGTTGCAAGGGAAACTGGTTTGCCTATGGCTTCTGGCTCATTGAGCGCAGCCATAAAGGACCCATCCCTTGTTGACAGCTTTAAAATCATAAGAAGGGTTAATCCCAGTGGGCTTGTATTTGCCAATTTGGGAGCCGGACATACATTGGAAAATGCAAAAAAGGCCATCGATATACTGGAGGCTAATGCACTGCAAATCCACTTAAATGCTGTTCAAGAAATAGTAATGCCTGAAGGGGATAGGGACTTTTCAGGGTGGCTTAATAATATTGAAAGGATTGTTAAATCGGTAGATGTCCCTGTAATAGTAAAGGAAGTTGGGTTTGGAATGAGCAGGGAAACCATAAAAAAGCTTAAGGATGTAGGTGTAAGGACCATAGATATAAGCGGTTCTGGAGGTACCAATTTTGCCAGAATAGAAAACTACCGCAGAGGTTCAAACAGATTCCACTATCTGGAGGATTATGGACAGTCTACGGTTATTTCCCTTTTGGAAGCCAGGGAATTTATGAAGGATACGGAAATAATTGCTTCAGGAGGCATTCGCAATCCAATGGATATTGTGAAGGCTTTGGCCTTGGGAGCCAGGGCAGTTGGCATTGCAGGATTCTTTTTGTACATGGTGTTAAATGATGGAGTTGAAAGGACCATTGAAACTGTAAACAGCTGGAAGACGGAAATAGCGTCAATAATGACCTTGCTTGGAAAGAGGAATGTATCTGAACTGGTTACTGCAGATATGGTCCTTCTTGGTGAAGTAAGGGAATGGTGTATAGCCAGAGGAATATAAAGGAAGAAAAAGAAGACAAGGGGACGGTTCTCTTGTCTTATTTTTGTGCCTATGCTTTTTAATATCTATAATTGCTTTTAATGCAAAGCCTGATAATATGCCTAATAGAAAAAGATGCATTTTTTACTTTAAAGCTCATTGGCTTTGTACTGGCTTTTATGTTTTAAAAATGAAGCCATTATGAAAATCAGCATGCTGGATAATAAAACATATGTTAAATCCTTTTCAATGTGATATGTAGCGCTTTTAATGCCTAAAATACATATATGTCCTAATATATAAGAAATAGGAAATAATTTGATGATATCAATTATTTTGTGTACCTTTTCATATTTTCTTAATAATTTTGACAATAATAATAGCATTAAGAAAATGAAAAGCATGAAAGTAAAATAGTAGCTCATTGCTAATCTTGGCAGTGTAACTTGACCATGGTCACCACCATGACTACTGCCACCAATAACAACACCCTGAAAAACATAATTACGAGGTTCGATATAGTCTTCAGCTTCATAAGAATATATTACGTTATCCAGGTTGCTATTTTGGTCTACGTAATATATTGAAAATTTATCCTCTTTATTTATATTAATTGTAATATCTTTGGGCTTGCTGCTTTTGAATATTTTATTTAGGATATTATTCCAAGCCATTACTTCATGATTTTCGCCAAATGAATTTACTTCATAATCAGATACCTGCGAGGTAAATTTAATGTTTACTTTATCATCATCAATTTCTACAGATTCAATAGCCTGGTAATATGATAATGGAATTGGTTTTGTAACCCGATATACGATAATTAACAATAATAGGCCAGCAATAAGGCACTTTAAAATAATGCTATTGTTGATGCATTTAATTAAGTACTTTATACTGTTAGCTTTTCCATATACAGGTTTAATATTTTCTTCCATTAATATAACCCCTTCCTTGTTATAATGATGAACTTAACATATGAATAGTATTTTGGAAATAGCCCTTCTTTATATTATATTATACTATTAATTTCTTATATTGTCTATAACTGTAAATATTTATATAAGACAAGGGAAGGTTCTCTTGTCTTACTTTATGCTTCCTATAGAGTTTACAGATAAAATAATAAAATCTGTTTGTGAAAGGGGAGCATATTTTTGTACCTAAAAGCATAAAAAAACCACCAAGGGATATCCAAAAAAATGAAGGAAGTAGTTGTTTTGGATTATCTGTCTGGGACTGTTCATTAAGAGATAAGGGAGTCCATATATTACAAATGGCTAAACAGATGTATTGATAATAGTATTAGTTTGCAAAAAGATTGAACAGCTTCATTAATTTGTTTATAAATAAAAATTTATAAGCTTCTTCATATTATTCGAAGTAAAAAAAAGGAAGATTCTTTCCAAAAAAAGAAGGATATGTAATATTTTATGTAGAATATCTAAATTTATAGTCGACTTTTGGATGAATCAATATTTTTCTATTAAAAAAGAGAGGTGCATAAGATGATTTCTATATTTTTAGATGAATCAGGAGATTTTGAGAACAAAGAATATAAGATGAAGTTTATTGGAGGATTAATATATACTGGTGAAGATTTGGAGGAAGAAAGGATTAGGCTTGAGGAATTCTTTAAAAAGCTTTGTATAAAATTAAGTATATCCTATCCGAATGATATACATACAACGGAACTAAGCTATGGAAACAAGGGAATTCAAAAGGCTATAAGGGAAGGGCTTATGGATTATATTAGAAGAAATGGAAAGTATCACTTTACATACATGATTTGTGGTAATAACAGGAAGACCTATATTAAGAATACATCAAATATAGTTGAAGAGGAAACAGCCAGCAACTTATATGACAATATGGTAGCCAATCTGGTAGAAAATCTTTTGTTTTATAATCCTTACCTAAAGGATAAAAAGTATAGCCTAAACATAACTACCAGAGTTGCTGTTGTAAATATGGATGATAAATCGAGGATGGATGAATATGAAAAGCTGGGATATCAATGCCGTTTACTGGAAGATGAGAAAAGGGCAATATATTATTTAAATAATAATGCAAGTATTAAAGCTGCTATTTCCTCTATTATAATCACCAACAGGATAAACAGGGATATTGAGATTATAGATTTAAATGTGGGAAAAGCTAACTATTATAAAAGCGACAGGGACAGGAGAATGCCAACTACTCCCCTTCTTTATGCAGCAGATATCGCTTGTGATATTATCAAGCATACCATAGCAGAGGTATCAGACCCTAATAATAACTACATTAATCTTAAGGGCAAATTGACTAATATCAATAGAAAGGATTTATACATATATGAAACGGTAAGGGAACTGGAAAGTATAAGCGGTAATAAAGCCTTTGCTTGGGTCTATGATGATATTGATGGGCTGTGGGCAGATTTAAATTTAGCTGAATACAGAAAGGATTTGCTGGCAGCCTTGGACTATCTATATGAAATAAAGGTAAATAGTTCCTCCTTCTCAAAATTCTATTATGATTTTTGGTGCAGGGAGATAATGAATAATCTTCATTTGATTTTTTCACCAGATGAATTAAGCCTTTACATATCAAAGATAGAAACCTACTGCCTGCAGAAGGATAAGTCCAAATATGAAAAGGGGCTGTTTATAGCTGAAAAAATAGAAAGGATTCTAATGCCCTTAAACATTAGAAACAAAGACTACTATATATTTAAGCTAAAGGATATTTTACTTAGAGGATACAACCATAGGGGAGATACTATAAATGGACACAGATGTATAGAAATATGCAGAGAAAAGAGAGACTATGCTGATACACATGAATATGTAAGCTTTCTTAATAGGTCCTTACAGACCTATGCCAATGAGTTCAATTACGATAAGTGTATTGAAACTGCCAAAGATATTGAATGCTATCTGGATATTTTAAAGGAAACGGAAGAAGAAATTTCCCAATGCCTGGACAAAAAATTAAAGGGAAATATACAGAGAGGTAAGCTGTTAAGCTCACTAGGTCAGTTCTATAGTTTTAAGAAGGACAAGGAAAAGGCACTTAGTTATTTTACAAAGGCGCTGTATGAATTTGAAGGCTCTGATAATGATATTGAAACAACTACCTCCTATATACTTCATCTGGCAGTAGAATCTAAGGATTATGACTTATATTGCAAATATGCAAATAAGTATTGGGAGTATTTTGATGTAGAAAATATATATGACCTAGAGGACATATTTGAAAAAATAATAGAAAAAAGGAATAGGTTTTCTCTTTACCTGTACTTAAAGAGTATCGATGCTTTTTATGTAAAAAGCATAAAGAATAAGCTGTGGAATAGAATTCTGGAATATGATTACACTAGTAACGGATTTGAAATGGTACATCCATGGGAATTGATATATAAGTATATGGCTATTATATCCCTAAAGCTAAATTTTGCTAATATAGCAGAAAACAGAATATCCAGAATTGATGAGATTGCTGATCTGGGAGAAACCATAAGGATTATTAATATCAACTCAAGAATTGAATACTACATTCTTGATTCCCAGATAAATAATAGATGCCATAAGGATGGAATAGACAAGCAGTTGGAAAGCATGATGGACATTTTAGACAAGCATCCAAATATAAAGGATGTATTCAAACCAATAATAACTAAAGAAGGGAAAATTGAAGTTGACGGACTTAAAACAATAATCACATATATGTATAGATGAAAGAGGTGAGGATATGCTTGATAAAAAGGCAGATGTGCTGTTTTTGGTAATGGGGGGAAATCCATTTCCAAACCTGATATCAGCAGCTACTAGAGTAAAAGAAAATGGAAGGATAATATGCATATGTTCAAAGAAGACAGAAAACGATTTGTATGAAAACTTTAAGAGGACTGTACAAAGCAATTTAGTTGTTGACTTTGATAAGATAACCATAGATGATACTGGTTTAAAAACATACTTCAACAGGGATACTGTAAAGGAGAAAGTTGCTGGAAAGCTAAAAAATGAGCTTTCCTCAAATCCAAGCATCGGCTTATTGGAGCTTAACTATACAGGGGGAACCAAATTGATGTCTACTACCAGCTATGAAGTAATAAAAAACTATGATTACAGCAGATTAAAAGCAGACCCTGCTATTAATCTTACATATATAGATCCTGAAAAGGAAGTAATGTATTGTGAGTTTAAAGAGAAAAGACAAGAAAATTACAAGTTTTGCTGTGAGACTTTATGCAAACTTAAACCAACTTTTGAACTGAACATTAAAGATGTTATAAGCATTTATGTGGAAAATTATAATATCAGCACTAAAGGGGAACCAGAAAACTCGGAGCTATCTAAAAGGCTGGGAAGCCTTTGGTGTAACATAGAAAAGGAATTATATGATGACAGGATTGAATTATTCAGAAAATTATACTATTTTGGCAAGGAAAAGTCATTGGAAGAGATAGATAAACTGTTTTTAGAAAAGAAACTCTTTCCTGATTATACAGGTATTGATTCATTAGGATTTAAAGGAAAGAATAGGTTATTTAAGTATTTTGAAAAAACCAAATGGCTTGAAGATTATATTTTAATGATATTGCTTGAGCTAAAAGAAGAAGGGGTAATTGAAGATGTACTGGCAAATATAGAAAAGAAGATGGAAAAAGGCACACTAGAATTTGAAGTGGATTTTGCTGCTTATAGAAAGTACAAGCTTTATGCCATATCGGTTACATCGATTGATAATCCAAATATAGCTAAGGGAAAGCTATATGAGATAAAGCAAAGGGCAAGAAACTTAGCAGGAGATGAAGCAGGCATATGCTATATAAGTTTGTGCTGGGATACTGCTGAACTTGAAAAAGAATATAGAAACATATGGGATAGGGAGAGTTTAAAGAACTCCTTGATTCTTGGAGCTCAAGATTTTCATATTTTAAAAGATAAATTAAGAAACTGGTTTAAAGGAGGTGAAATATTTGATACCTAATAGAAGGTTTATAGTATCCTTAATTGGGACAAATCCTCTTCCTGCTTTTATTACTATACTAAAAAACTATCATGAAAATACCAAAATTTTCCTAATATATACTGAATATTCGGAAAGCAATGTAGGATCAAAGATAATAGCAGAGAATTTGAAGGTTGTTTTGGAAGAAAAGATTCCAGGTATTGATGTTTCACTTATGAAATGCGATAAAAGCAATACAAGAATTATTAATGGATGTATCAAAGACCTTTTAAAATGTATAGAAACATTAATGGACGAGAATAAATGTGAGCTAATACTTGATTATACCAGTGGTACAAAGGCTATGTCAGCTATATTTGCAGAGAAGGTTTTGCATGCAGATATAGAAAACCTCAGTACATACATTTCCTATGTAGATGACAATCAGAATGTTATACTGGAAGATACGAAACTGATTGGGAAAAGCAGCATAGTTCTGGTTAGGGATGCAGTTAGAAATATGGATGTTTCAATTGAGGATGTTGTTAGAATTCATGGCTATAGGATATCAAATCCTGTGAAAGAGAACATGGACGAGAATAATATCAGGCATATTGATGGTCCTATTGTATTTGAAAACAACATTGGCAACAGAATTTCAGCTGATGAGGTTTATCTTATAGACTGCAAGATTGCAGTATGCTTTAAGTCCAGGTATTTTGGAATGAAAGAACGAGTAGGAAAGTTGAAGATGGAGCTGTTTGAGTATAAGGACAAGGCTGAAAAATTAGGCGGAAACAGAAGTATAATATTGTATAAGTCAGATTGCGATGAGGGGAAGAAAGGGCTGTTATTGAGGTATTTAAAAAGAGACTATGAATTTGAAATGGATAAAAGGCTGTTTTTTGTAAATGAGGATGAGTCCTTTAAGGATAGGATTAAGAGAATGTATGTTTAAAGGAAGGAGGAAATTAAATGCCAGCACTGGTTTTGTGGGAAGTATCAAGAAAGCAGGATTACATATTTGAAAGCAATAAGCTTAGGGAAAACAGAGGGGCGTCAATAATAATAGAGTATATTACAGAGGAACTTCCAAAGAGCCTAAACAAAGGCTATGAGAAAAATCTAATATACAATGGAGGAGGAAACAGCCTTTATAAATTTGACAATGCTGATAAGGCTAAGGAGTTTATTAAGGATATAAGTGAAAAGGTGCTTGAAAAATATCCAGGAGTGCAGCTTTTTATGACATATGAAGAATACGATGATAAAAAGGATAGGGTTATAGATATAGTGGATGATATTCATCATAAGCTTAACGTTAAAAAGAATAGAAGGGAAAATAGCGGATTGCAGGTATCCTTTGGCATAGAAAGCATATGTGAATCCAGTGGTTTGCCGGCTTCCTTCAAGGATGAATTAGATGAAAATGGCAGGCTTATTAGTGAGGAAGTATATGTGAAAATTAAAAATTCATATAATGATAGCTGTAAATTTAAGAAACTGATTCCTGAAGGATATGAGCCTATAAGAGAGTTTAGGGACCTTGCAACAGAAAAGGAAAAGAACTATCTTGCAATAGTACATATAGATGGAAATCAAATGGGCAAAAAGCTGAAGAAGCTAAGAGATTATATAAAATATGAGGATGAAGACTGTTCAAGAGGCAATGAGGAATACCTAAAAGCTTTGAGAAAGTTCAGCGATAATGTAAAGAAAGCTTATGAAGGTGCTTTTAAGGAGATGACAAGAACCGTAGAAAGGAACAAAGAAGGATTAGAGGAATGTACTAGGATTAAGGAAAATAGATTTCCAGTAATACCCATAATTATAGCAGGAGATGATATTACCTATGCAACCAATGGAAAGATTGGGATAGAGTCTGCAAGAGTATTCCTAGAATATTTAAATAATAATCCTATAGAAATATATTAGGGTGAAAGGATTAAGCTAAATGCCTGTGCAGGTGTTGCCATTGCAAGAACGTCTCATCCTTTCTATAACACCTATAAGCTGGCTGAAAGCTTATGCAGAAATGCAAAGATGAGGCTTTTAAAGGAATATCCAAATGAAGATTATTCATTAATTGACTGGCATATTGAACAGGGAGATTTACTAGGCAGCATACCTGAAATAAGGGAAAAATATTATAAGAGTTTGGATGGGCTTAATCTATGTATAAGGCCTTTATATATTAACAACAAAGATGAAGGCTGCTGGAGAAACTACGATAATTTCATTAAGGCTTTTAATGATATTACAGATAAGAGGATATATGATAATAAGATTGCACGCAATAAGATTAAAGCCTTAAGGGAGATATTTAGAAAAGGAAAGAAGGATACTGAAATATATTTGAAGACTAATAAAATAGAAAACTTTTTCAACGGATTTTGGAATATGAGAACAGAATACTGTTTTTCAGGCGATACTTGCTTATATTATGATGCTGTGGAGGTTTTAGATTATTTTTTGAAATTAGAATGAGAGGAGGAAATAAATGGACAAATATAGGATTAGAGTAGAGCTCTTAACTGAAGCGGTATTTGGAAGCGGTAAATCTGTACCAGGCGTTGTTGATTTGGAAATAGTTCACGATGAATATGGGCTTCCCTTTATGAAGGGCAAGACATTTAAAGGAAATTTTAGAGAAGCTATGGAGGATATTATAAATTTAATAGGGGTCGAAAAGTACGGCGGATTAATGGAAAATCTTTTAGGTAAGGAAAATAATGGACTGAATACATGGAGCTGTATTAAATTTTCAGACTGCATGCTGCCAGAAAATATCAGAAACCTATTGGCCTATGAAGTCAGGAAGGGAAAGTTAAGTGAATCGGAAATAAAGGAAGCACTAACGGATATAAGGAGCTTTACAAGCATAGAAGATGATGGGTCATACAGGGAAGGCTCATTAAGGAATATAAGGGTATTGAAAAAGGGATTGGTATTTTACGTGGATTTGGATGTTTACAGGAGCTTATCTGAAGATGAGCTGGGACTTATGGCTACTACATGTAGATACTTAAGGCATATTGGCACCATGAGAAACAGGGGAAAGGGAGAAGTTAAATGCAGCTTTTTAGTATTTGAAGATGGCATATATAAGGATATGACTGATTTTTATATGAACAGGTTCCTGGAGGGGGTGAAATAATGGTTAAATACATTGCATATGATATTGAAACACTGGAGGATGTAAAGCTGGCCCAAACAAATGTTCAAATAGATGCGGAGGAAACTCTGGAATACATACCAGGTTCATCTGTAAGGGGTGCCTTTATATATGAATATATAAAAAAGAATAATGTTAAGGATATAAACCAGGGTGTTCATAGAAAGAAGCTTCTCACGGGAGGTATTAAATTTCTAAATGCCTATCCTGAATACGATGGCTTAAGGAGCATACCTTTACCTAAGGCTTATTTTGCAGCTAAAGATGATATAAAGTATTCAGAATTGACTCATGTTCCTTTGAAACTAAAGCTTGGGCTAAATACTAAATTACCACAGGAATATGAAAGGGTCAGAAAGCCAGAATTTGTTGGATATTTAGATGGAGTGCTTTATGGAGTGGATGTTCAGAAAATATACAATTTACATATAAACAGCAATAGGGAAAAAAATATACTATACAGATACGAAGCTATTAAAAGAGGCCAGACCTTTAAAGGAATAATTAAGGCGGACGATGATTCCTATGTAGATGAAATAAAAGAGCTATTTAATGGCAAATGCGTATATATTGGAGGATCAAAAGGCAGCGGATATGGAAGATGCATAATCAAAAACATGGAGGTAATGGAAGAAAATCCTGAATATGAACTATTTGAGGATAAGGACTATTTTGAAGAATACATTTATCTCATTGCCCTGTCAGATATAATATATAGAAACAAATACGGTCAATACAAAACCAGCATTGATGGGGAATACTTAAGTGAGGAGTTAGGCCTTAAGGATATTGAATATGTTGATAGCATAATAGAGACTAAAAATATTACCAGCTTTAATAACAAGTGGAACTGCCATACTCCACAGATTGTTGGAATTAAGGCAGGCAGTGTTTTCAAATATAAAATTCAAGGTGATATTGATGAGGACAGGCTTTTGGAGTTCATGGACAGGGGTATTGGTGAAAGAAAGGCTGATGGGTTTGGCAGATTTGTAATAGTCGATTCCCTGGAGGACAGCTGTTTGTTCTATGAAAAGCATAATGCATATGAAGAGGAATTTGCTACACTTTACAATAGGCTTAGTGAAGAGGAAAAGTTACAACTTAAGGATATAGTAAACAGGATATATAGAAAAAATGTTGAAGAGCATATTGGCCATATTGTTATAGAAAAGAGCAAGGATATAAGGGAACAGGAACAAATGAACAAAAGCCAGTGGGGAAACTTTATGAAGCTTTTTAGGTACCTTTCTACATTACCTCCAGAGGAAGGCATAGAAATGTATAAAAAGGAGATAAGCGAAATAAGAAGTACGTCATATAAACAGCTTATGAAGGTTAAATACGATGATGAAAGCTTAGTTAGGCTATTTGATGAGATGATTGAAAAAAGTATTGACTTGAATTACTTCTACAACTACTTGTTTAAGGATGTAAGAAGAATACAAATTGGGGATATTCTAAGTGAGATAGATAAAGCCTTTTCCTATAAGGCTACGTTGAAGGTTTTAGTTGAATTAATTAGATTTCAAATAATGGCTTTGTATGGGGAGGAAGGCAAATGATTGAAATTATTACTATAATAAAGGCAAAAATCTTTAGTATTTCTCCATTGTGTATAGGCGACAAAAATCAGGAACCAATAGTCTACGATGATGAGATGGCTTATCTTCCTGCTACAAGTATTGCTGGTGCCTTTAGAGCCTATCTAAAATCCATAAAAAAAGATTATAAGAAGTTATTTGGAGATGACCCGGATGAAAAAAAAGGTTTAAACACAAGCAGTGTCATAGTAAAGGATTCCTTTGCAAAGGTTACAGATTATGACAGGAGAAACGGAGTTACCATAGATGATAGATATGGAAGCAGTGAAGACAGAAAGAAATTTGAAAGGACATACCTTAAGGATGGGCTGGAGTTTGAAATGGAGTTTAAGATACAAGGATTGGAAAAAGAAATGGATGAGCTGAAAAATATGATATATTTGTGCCTAAAGGCATTAGATGAAGGAATTATTCGCTTTGGAGGAAACAAAAGCAATGGATTGGGTGTCTTTAAAGTTCAAAAGGTTGAAGAGACTGAATATAAACTGAAATCAATAGATGGACTTATAAAATATCTAAACAATGATGATGAAGGCAAGGTTGATAAAACTGACATGGTAAAGAATATGAAATTGGATAATCGCTATGTAATAATTAAGGTAGATGGAAAACTAACTACTCCACTGATAATTGAAGGTGTAGATGTACTAGACAGCAATGATGTAGATGCCCGAAGCATTGGATACAGAATATCAGATGGAAAGATACAATACATCATACCAGGAAGCAGCTTTAAGGGAGTTTTAAGGGCAAGGGTGGAGAAAATAGGAGATTACTTTAATACCTTAGACCGTGCAAAAAGAATATTTGGGGAATTAGCAAAAAAGGATTCAGAGGAGGATATAGAGACAAAGAAAAAAGAAAAGAAAGAAAAGAAGAAGGATAGGATTTTAAGCAGAGTTTTTGTAATGGAATCAAAAATTGAAGAAGACAGAATAGCTAGATATAATAGGACAAGGATAGACAGGTTTACAGGAGGAGTAATAAATAATGCATTGATGAACGACATCCCAGTGAAAGGAAAAACTCAGTTTAACTTAATTTATAGGAAAACAGGCAATGAATCATTTGATAATTATGCCATTGGCATTATAGCACTGGCTTTAAGAGATTTGTCTACGGAAAATATGGCATTAGGTGGAAAGTCAGGAATAGGAAGAGGAAGATTTAAAGCAGATAATATGAAAATTCGGGATGGAGATGAAGTTGTAGGAATAGACTTTAATGCCAGAACCATTTCCAATGAAAACAGATTAAATAGGTATATAAAGGCTGTTGAAGTTTTCGAAGGTGAGGAGGGAGGAGATGAATAGCAATTATTTAAAGGAGTTAAGCAAGGAAAGCCTAAAGGAAGCCTTTAATTATGACTTAAGTGAGTTTTCAGTGGATAATCTATTGGATAGCAAGGTATTAGAAAATTTGGGATTGATATATTGTATAGTCTATAATTACGATGGGGTAGTTACTGATTATACTTCAAATGTGAAGTTTGATATAGATAATATAATAGAAGCAAGGCTTTTTAATGAGAAATGTGAAATCAGAATATTTAATGAGGAAGGGAATATAACCGGTACAGTATTTAAAGAAATGGACAACTCAAGGAAAATTGAAAAAAAGTATTTCTTGTATCCTAGGAATGTGGAAAGCAGGAATATATGTAGATATGCCTGTGAGCTGAAGGTAAATAAATATTTAAATTACGATGATGAAAACCAGGCTTATATAGATTATGTCAAACCATGTGAGCTCATATTTACAGGAGGTGAAAATGATGAAGCCAATTCCAGTAAAAAAGATTAAGCTGACAGATGAGTCAATGTATTCAGTAGCACCATATAATTTCGTTAGTTTTCCTGAAATTTCAATATCGAGATATAACAGACCTGAAGAGCTTCCACCACATAATAGCTATAAGGGTAATGAGCTATTAAGTGGATATATTGAATATACACTTAGGGCAAAAACTCCTATTATTGTATCAGATGGAGTGAAAAAAAATGAAGCTTATTTTTTCAAAAATTCAGATGGAGAATATGCTATACCTGGCAACAGCATTAGGGGAATGGTAAGGACAAATGCACAGATATTGAGTTTCAGTAATATTGTAGGAAATAAAGATGAAAAGAACAAATATGGAAGTAGCTATGTTGAAGATTCAAGGTTTTTATACAGAGATATGGCTGGAGGCAACTCTCTTAGTAAAAGATATAATAGGATTTTAAGTATTGATCCTAACAAAAGAATAGCTAAAGACTTAAAAGCAGGATATATACATAAGGAAAACAGGAAATACTATATACAGCCTGCCATGGATATTAAGGAAGGAATACCCTATTTTAGAGTAGATGAAATAGAATTGAGAAAAATAGGAGGAAACAGGATAAAGGGAATTGAGTTTTTGTATGATGAAGGGCTAAAGGACTATGAACAGGAATTAAGGAAGCTAAATAAAATTGCCAGAGACAAGGCAAAAAGCTGGATGGAAAAAAGTAAGGCAGCAAAGGAAATACAAAGGATTTTAAAAGATCATAGCAGAGAAAATAAAGGATTTAAGCCATATCAGGTTAGGATATCCTTTGATTTGAATGAGAAGGGCAAAGTTATCAAAGTGGGTAATGCTGGTGAATGTAATTATGAAGGATATATTCTTTCAGGAGGATTTATTCTGGGCAAAAGAAGCCACTACATCATACCTATGGAGGATGATAATCAACATAGAATAAACCTGTCAGAAGATGACATAATGGCATATGAAGATGACATGGTATCCACAAATAAAGCTGACAAAAAGAATGGAATAGTAGTTCCCGAGAAGGGATATGAGTACTATGCCTTACCTAAAGAAGGTGAATCTAAGCCTATATTCTATATAAACAAAAATGGGCATCATTTTGGTTTTACTCCATACTTAAGGTTAAGCTATACAAAATCAGTTCTTGATGGAGTACGTGAAGGGTATAAAAACAATACTGGTATAAGCTATTCTGATAGTATATTTGGATTTTCCAATAAAGTGTATAAGGTTGGGAAAAATTTAAAAAAGTTTAGCTACAAGTCAAGGGTAAGCTTTTCAGACGCTGTAGTGATTGGAAAAGCTGAAGAAGATAATGAAAGCATTATTGATATAGTCCTAGCACAGCCAAAGCCTACCAGTTACAATTTGTATTTAAAGCAAGATGATACGGATAAGAAAAATTTAAAAACATATGAGGATGATGACTTCAATATAAGAGGATATAAGGAGTACTGGCTGAAGAACTACATAGAGAACCCTGAAATAGAAAAAGACAAATTGGTTAATATGAAAAAAAAGATACATCCATTGAAGGAAGGTACAGAGTTTAAAGGAAGGATATATTTTACAAATCTATATGAAGATGAACTGGGGCTGTTGGGATGGTCTTTGAAGTTAAATGATGGATGTTATCAGAACATTGGACTGGCTAAGCCTTATGGATTTGGGAGAATTGAGGTAGTGGATGTAAGGGTTAAAATTGAAGATTTACAGAAAAAGTACACAAGCTTTTCCTTTGATTACTATAAGGATGATGATATTAACAAATATATAAGTTTGTATAAAGAATTTTTTTCTAAGAATAAGCTAAAGGGGAAAAATATAGAAGAAACTACTCCTGTAAAGGAGCTTATGTATATAAAGTCTGTTGTTATTGAAGAAGATGAGAGAAATAACTATAGATATATGGATCTTGATGAATTTAAGCTAAAAAAGGTACTGCCAACTATAATTCAATGCAAGAATGGTGCATATTCAAAAAGTCATAATAAAGATCGTGCATCAAAAGCTCCAAACAATGAGCGCAAAGAAGTTACGAATAAGAAGGTGAAAAAGAATAGCATAAATGCTTTTAATAAGTCCTATAAAAACGGTTTTGGAAATGCAGCAAAGATAGAAGCGTTTAATAAGGCCCTTAAGGGGAAATAAGACAAGGGGAAATAAGACAAGAGAACCGTCCCCTTGTCTTATTTTGCTATTTATGCATAGAAAGGAGGAAACAAGTAATACAATAGAATGAAGGTATTTTTTAACATATAAAGGGGTGGGGATATGTTTGATGATTTCATGACTCCTGAAACTCTGACTACTTTTATAGGCCTGGTTGCAGCTACTTCACTTATTGTTCAGTTTACCAAACCGCTGATAAAGAGATGGCTCCCTGATATATTTGTAAGGCTTTATGTATTTGTAATTGCATTGATATTGACCTTCATATTTGGGGACCCGGACTTCAGCCTTCAGTCCATTGTGCTTAAAGTTGTCAATGCAATGATCATTACCACATCGGCTATGGGAGGATATGAGGCCCTTTCAAACCCTATGTCCCAAAACAAAAACTAGTTGGAAAAATATTAATAATCATTCCTTTCTGTCAAATCGTAAACATATTGTAACCTCCTTCTGTTAGAATAAGGATATAATATACGTAGATACATATGGAGGAATATATTTCAAATAAAGGCAAGGAGGGAATTAAATGAAAGGGAGATTATCTCTGTTATTAGCCCTTGTTATGTTGATTACGGCAATCCCGTATGTTTCATTTGCACAGGATTATGATAAAGATCTTGAGGAAGCCATACTAAAGAGCAAGGAGCTGTTCAATATTGGAGATGAATATGACAAGTTTGACTATAGCATGACCACCTATGACGACCAAACCATTTTCTATCTATATTGGGGTGATTCAAAGAATGCCATAGGAAGTGTAGATGTCACCATAACCTCCGATGGAATGGTAACAAACTACGGGAAATGGGATGCAAATGCAGACAAGGAGAGAACTAAGCTTCCAAAGGTAAGCAAGGAAGAGGGACTTAGAATTGCAGAGGAGTTTATTGAAAGGGTATCGCCACAGTTTAAGGACAATTTGAAATACGTGGAAAGCAATGAGCCATTATATATACATTCCAACAGCTACAGATACTATTTTGTAAGAACTGAAAATAAAATACCTTATTACAACAATAGCATAAATGTATATGTAGATAACTTTACCGGTGAGGTAATAAACTATTATGTCAACTGGGATATGGACCTTAAATTTGCGGACACCAAGGGAGTAATGTCCATTGATGAAGCCAATAGGCTTTACAGGGAAAAGCTGGGGTTAGACCTTATATACAAGCCAAAATACCAGGGGGATTCCATTGAATACTATTTGGTATATGGCCCTCTTAACTCCAATTTAAATCTGGATGCAAAATCAGGAGAGATAGTTACAAGCACAAGCTATGATTACTACTTTGGAGTTGACGAAACAGCTGAAGCAGCGGATACGGCTGTAAGGCAGATGATGAATTTAAGCCCTGCAGAGCTGGAGGCAGTAGAGAGCATCAAGGGTATAATCAAGAAGGAAGAAGCTGAAAAGCTGGCAAGAGATATATTACAGCTTGACAAGGATTATACAGCCAATTATGTAAGGCTGTACAAGAGCTGGAACAGGAATGACAGCTACTACTGGTATTTAAACTTTGAAAAAAATACAGACAATGAGTACAGGTCTGCTACCATAAGCATAAATGCAATGACCAAGGAAGTAATATCTTTCAACAGGTATGAGCCGGTACCTGAAACTGCAAAGGCCAAATATAACAGGGAAGAGTCATTGAACATAGCCAAAAAGCTAATAGAGAAGCTTGCAAAGGACAAGAAGGACCTTTTGGAATTAAATGAATATCAGGATATAATTAGGCCTTTGGAATTGGATAATCAGAAATACTACTCCTTCCAGTTCATTAGAAAATATGAAAATGCCTACGTGCAGAACAATGGAATATATGTTTCCGTTGATGCTGTTAATGGAAGGGTTACAAGCTATAATCTCAGCTGGGATGAAGTGGATTTTCCATCACAGGACAATATAATAACCCTGGATAAAGCCTATGATATTCTGTTTGGCCATATAGGACTGGAGTTGAAATATATAAGGGTATATGGAAATGAAAAGGAAAGCAATGATGCAATATTGGCATATGGCCTCAATAGCAGCAAGCCATCAGATTTGGATGCCTATACAGGTACAATACTTGATTACAATGGAAAGCCCTATGAGGAATCAAATATAATCACCTACAATGATATAGAAAACAGCTATGCCAAGGATAAGATAAATATACTGGCTCAATTTGGAATAGCGCTGCCGGGAGAGGAATTCAGGCCAAAGGATGAGATTATACAGAGAGATTTTCTATATCTATTGGCAAAGGCAGTTTATCCTTACTCTGAAGTAGATAATGAAGAAAGGCTGTACCAGCTTTTAATTAACATGGGCATAATCATGGAGGAGGAAAAGGCACCTGAAGCAAAGGTAACCAGGGAGGAAGCCATAAAATATATTATAAAGAGTTTGTACTTTAATAAAATTGCCGATATTGCAGATATATTCAGGGATATATTCAAGGATTCCAATGACATATCTCCGGAGCTAAAGGGATATGTGGCAATTGCCTATGGATTGAAGATAATTGAAGGAAGCGACGGATACCTGTATCCTAAGAGAAATCTAAAGAGAGAAGATGCTGCAAATATAATATATAATTATCTGTTTAACGAAATATAGGGCTTAGTTTAAGCCCTGTTTTTTTGGGTATATACTCATAATGAATTTTATCATAAATGATAATAAATATATATATCAAAATCAAACTATTAGTGGTATAATGGTAGATGTATTACTGACAGAAAAGAGGATTAGTTTGAAGAATACTGCTATAGATGGAAAAAAGCTATTTGGTTATGCAGGAACTTATATTATGAGTGTCATAGGTGCAGGATATGCTTCAGGGCAGGAGTTTCTGCAGTATTTTATTAGCTATGGATATATGGGCATAATTGGCTCCATACTGGTAACTTTATTCTTTGCGTGGTATGGATATGAGTTTATGGATATAGGATTTGAAACAAGGTCCTATTCCCATGGAGATGTTTTAAAATACCTGTGTGGAAGGAAAATTGGTACAGTATTTGAGTGGATTCTAACAGTGTTTTCTTTTTGTGTAGTTGCAATTATGCTTTCAGGAAGCGGCGCTACCCTGGCGCAATATTTTGGGGTTAACAAGCAGGTAGGTACGGTTTTTATGGCTATTTTGACAATTGTAACCACCCTTTTTGGTCTAAATGGAATAGTTAGAGCAACAAGCTCCTTTGCACCAATTACTGTTGCTTTTCTGCTTCTTATAAGCATATGTACTATTGTGGCAAATCCCGGTAAAATAGTGGAATCAGGCCAAGTAGTAGAAAAGTTGAGCCTTTCAAAGCCTGCCTTTAATTTTTTTGTATCCACTGTTATATATGCCTTATACTGCGTTCTCCCAAATGTACCTGTAATTGCAGCCATTGGCTCAGAGGAGAAGGATAGGCGTCTTATAAGGATTTCAGGCATTATAGGCGGTACAGCCATAGGACTATGCATTGTAATTGTAAATTTGGCAATGCTTACTGATATTAAGGATATATATTATCATGAGGTTCCCGTCCTTAGCCTGGCAAAGCAGATTTCCCCCATATTAGGAATAGGGTTTGTATTCATACTCCTGGAAGCCATATATACTACTGCTGTTATAGTGCTATACGGGTTTACAACCCAGTTTGCAAAGCCAGGTACAAGGAAGTACACCATTGTAACCATAATTAGCGTAATAGCGGCTACCTTTGCAGGGTTTATTCCTTTTTCCACTCTCATTGGCATGATAAGCCCTGTTCTTGGCTATTTAGGGTTAATTGTCCTTATTGGCATATTAAGAAGGCACATTGCACCAAAAAGATTGTACCATTGACTATATTGAAAATAGTAATATAATACAAATGTAAAGTGTTACATTTGTAACATTCATATTAGATGAGGTGATAATAAGTAGATGAAAGACAGAATTAAGAAACCAAAGAAACCATTGCTGTTCTACTATGCTATAGTACTGATAGTACTCATAGCTTTGAATACCTTTGTATTGCCCAGGTTTACGAAGCAGCAACTGATTGAAGTGGATTATGGCTCTTTCCTGAAGCAGGTTGAGGAAGGCAAAGTGAATGAAGTTGAAATAGACGAAGACAAGATAGTATTTACTGTTAAGGATGACGAGAATATCTATTTTACTGGTAAAATAGAGGATTTGGATTTGACAGACAAGCTGTATAAGTCGGGAGTAAAGTTTAGAGGGATAATCAAGGAAGAGCTTAATCCAATTGTGGAGATTTTAATAGGCTGGATAATACCTATTCTTATTTTTATAGGGCTGGGAAAGTTCCTCTCCAGGCAGATGTCAAACTCCTTTGGCGGAAGCAATATAATGAGCTTTGGAAAGAGCAATGCCAAAGTATATGTAAAAGCACAGACTGGAAAGACCTTTGATGATGTGGCAGGTCAGGATGAAGCCAAGGAAGCATTAAAGGAAATTGTGGATTTCCTCAATAATCCTAAGAAATATAACGAAATAGGAGCTAAAATGCCAAAGGGAGTCCTTCTGGTAGGCCCTCCAGGAACGGGGAAGACCCTTCTTGCAAAGGCTGTAGCAGGTGAAGCAGGAGTTCCATTCTTTGCAATATCAGGTTCTGAGTTTGTTGAGATGTTTGTAGGTATGGGCGCTGCCAGGGTTCGTGACCTGTTTAAGCAGGCACAGGAGAAAGCACCATGCATTGTTTTTATAGATGAAATTGATACCATTGGCAAGAAGCGAGATGGTTCAGGATTTAGCGGCAATGATGAAAGGGAGCAGACTTTAAATCAGCTATTGGCTGAAATGGATGGATTTGATGGAAGCAAGGGTGTAATAATACTTGCTGCAACCAACCGTCCAGAAATACTGGACAAGGCTTTGCTAAGGCCTGGCAGATTTGATAGACGTGTACCAGTGGAATTGCCTGACCTGCAGGGCAGGGAAGCAATACTTAAGGTACATGCCAAGGACATTAGGATTGCCTACAATGTGGATTTCAATGCCATTGCAAGGGCCACATCAGGGGCTTCAGGAGCAGATTTGGCAAATATAGTAAATGAAGCAGCCATATTGGCAGTTAAACGTGGAAGGAAACAGGTTCTGCAGGAAGACCTGGAAGAGGCTGTGGAAACAGTTATTGCAGGACAGCAGCGAAAGAATAAGGTTATAGCAATGAAGGACAAGCTGATTATAGCTTATCATGAAGTTGGTCATGCACTGGTTGCTGCAAAGCTTGAACATTCTGCACCTGTTCATAAGATAACCATAATCCCCAGAACATCCGGTGCCTTAGGGTATACCATGCAGATAGATGAAGGGGAACAGCTTTTATTAAGCAAGGAGCAGATACTTGCCAAGATTGCCACCTATGCAGGCGGAAGGGCAGCAGAGGAGATAGTTTTCAATTCCATTACCTCAGGTGCTTCCAATGATATAGAAATGGCAACAAAGCTTGCAAGGGCAATGGTTACGAGATTGGGCATGACTGAGGAATTTGATATGATGGCTCTGGAAACTGTAAACAACAAGTACCTTGGTGGAGATGCTTCTCTGATTTGCTCTGAAAGCACCAGCGCTAAAGCTGATGAAGTGGTTTTAAACATTATTAAATCATGCCACAATCAGGCAATTGAGATATTGAAGGAAAATATAGACAAGCTTCATCAGCTGGCAAAATACCTTCTTGAAAAGGAAACCATTACCGGTGAGGAGTTTATGGATATATTGGAAGACAGAGTAACTGTTGATTTACAGTTAAATGCATAATATAAGCCCTGCAGCACAATAGCTGCAGGGCTGTACTTTTTTGAACTGATCTATGCTATAATATAATCAGTCAAGGATAGCTCAGCATGGAATTTATGTTAATAGGGGTGATTTGCATGTACAACTATAAGAATACAAGGATAAGCATAATCCAGGGAGATATTACTAAAATGGCTGTAGATGCCATAGTTAATGCTGCCAACAATACCCTTTTGGGAGGTGGAGGTGTGGATGGAGCCATTCATAGGGCAGGAGGGCCAATAATACTTGAGCAGTGCAAAAAAATAGGAGGCTGCCCAACGGGGGAAGCAAGGATTACCACTGCTGGGAATATGCCAAGCAAATATGTAATACATACAGTAGGCCCTGTTTACAGGGGAGGCAACAGAAATGAGGATAAGCTATTGTACAGCGCCTACTATAATTCCATGAAGCTGGCAAAGGAGTATATCTTAAAGACTATTGCATTTCCTGCCATTTCTACAGGGGCATATGGATACCCAAAGGATGAGGCCTGCAGTATTGCCATTAAGGCTGTTATGGATTTCATAGACAAGGAAGACGGACTTGAAGAGGTTTATTTTGTGCTGTTCAGCAAGAATGATTATGACCTTTATGAAAACAAATTAAACCAGATATTTAATGAGTAGATGTTGAATTACATATTGACTTTTCACTGCAATAGCTATAGTATGTACTTTGTAATTTAATTTGAAGGGTGTGTTTAAAATTTTTGCTGATACACATAGGATTATTGCTAACCATATATTTGACAACATTCAACATATTTATGGAATAACCGTGGACAGAAAAAAGCTCTTAAGAGGCTCTGTAGCTCCGGATATACTGCCTCAGTACAAGATACACAGACACTATAAGGACGAAAGCTTAGGCTTTGTGGTTAATGAAATAGTCAAACTTATATTTATTTCGAAGGCTTTAGATTTTAATGAAAAAATTGATCCTATAAGGATGAACATTTTAAGCTATAATTTAGGTGTTTTATCCCACTATTTAAGCGATTTTGTATGCCTTCCTCATGCTGAGAGGTGGACTTTTAACAAGCATTTTATAAAGCATGTAAACTATGAATCCAGACTAAACGATTATGCCCCTTATCATAATTTCAGGAAGAATATAATTACTGTTAATGATATGAATATATTTAAGACAAGAGTAATTAAATTAAAGCCAGTAATTAGAAAATACATTGAAGAAGTAATTGAGGAGTATTCTTTTTATGCCGGATATGAGAAAGACCTGGATTTTGCTCTATCACTAAGCCTAAAAATAAGCTATTTTATCATTGATACTATTCGAGCATATGGTCACGAGGCTTACAGGAACTTTGCATTTGAATTTTAATGTAATGTAATGCATTAATATTTAGCGGGAATCTGATGAAGAAGCTAGATATTAATGCATTATTTTGTTGCTATGTAAAAATTATGGATATTTGAAAAAATTTTGAAAATAATCTCTTGATTTAAATTTCAAAATATGTATAATAATTAATGTGTGAGGATTTACAGAAAGTAGATTTACTTCCAGTCGTTTTCCCGATTAAATTCAATAATCCTTCGTAGCAAGGATTTCCTGACAGCAATTCTTTTCCATAAAATCAACATTGACATTCACTCAGGCTTAGCATCTAAGCAATTTCACAAATAGCAATACTCAATAAACTGTAAATGATACATATACTTGATATGCTAAATTCAAGGATATATTTAAATATGGCATAAATGTATATGTATTTACCTGAATGGTCATTTACAAATGGACATGCCCATTTGGGACTTTAGTCATATCTTTATTGGTAATATATGATAAAAATTGCCATAATAATACAAAAAGTTGACAATTCATTTATCATTAATTAACATAATGACACAAATGAATGGCATAATATGTAAAATATTAGATTAAATAGTAAACATGGTACTTATTGACATTAGCATAATAATAATGTAAAATGAATTTACATTAGACAAGGAGGTGGTTGGATAGAAGCGAAAGAAAAAGGGTAAAGGAGTACAATTATACTAAGTATTAAAAAGGGGGTAACTGCTAGATGTCAAAAAGCAAGAGTTTTAAGAAACTGCTATCCATTTTGATTGCAATGATAATGGTAATGGGTAGCTTCTCATCCTTAGTGTATGCAGATGGCAATGAATTTAAACTTGCTAAGGAAGACTTGCAGGAAGAAGCAGCAGCAAAGATTATGCCCGAAGTAAAGGAAGACATGGAGAAAGAGGACATAGTAGAAGTACTGGTATATCTGAAAGACCAGGTGGATACCAAGAATGTGGCAGAAGCAACAAGAAAAGCAGTATCAATGGAAATGACACCATATAATACAAGGCTTCAGGTAAGAAGAGCAGTAGTAGAGGCTTTAGTGGACAAGGCAGAGATGACTCAATACAATCTATTAAAGTATTTAGAGCAGGAAAAGGCTAAAGGAAACGTTATTGAGTACGATTCACACTTCATAGTCAATATGGTATATGTAAAGGCAACAAAAGAGGTAATTGAAAACATATCATATAGGCCAGAAGTAGGGAAGATATACAAGAACAAGACTCACTATCTTGAACCACCAAAAGTTGATAAAATATGGGAAACAGAAATAACTCCAGAGGCAACTGACGTAGAGTGGAATATTGAAAGAGTAAGAGCAGACATGGCATGGGAGTTGGGAATAGACGGTTCAGGAGCAGTAGTAGGCTCACTTGATTCAGGAGTAGACTGGACTCACCCAGCATT
>ENA-UPSB01000746-UPSB01000746.1-bioreactor-metagenome-genome-assembly--contig:-NODE-746-length-47989-cov-36.748738_pt1 | contig 47989 bp, 51 predicted proteins | sample MGYA00238182_ERZ773286 | MGnify/ENA primary metagenome ERZ773286 (study PRJEB29026, sample SAMN07631240) | bioreactor metagenome | isolation source: Switchgrass digestor | place: USA: Dartmouth...
CGCTTGTTCTCAGCCTTTGTAAAGCTTTTGTTTCTTCTCAACTGTCGAACTCCCGACTTTGATAATTTGACAAAAAAACATGATAATTTAGCCTTTTATAGGTATTTTATTTAACCACAACTGTCAAACTCCCGCATCAGAAATTATTCTTGATGCAGGGCATATTGATTTTTGCAATCTAATATGATAAAATAAATATACAATTAAACAGTAAACGCTGAATTCCCGTAAGGGAAGCGGGGAAACCAATTTTTGGGGTGAATCCGTAAAAGGTAGGGTTATCTCTTTCGACCCGAACCCGTCAGCTAACCTCGTAAGCGTAGGAAGAGGGAGCAGGCTATGGAGATATAGCTTGGGAAGTCGCGACCCTCGGTCGAGGCTTTTTTATTCTCCCTCCAAAACCAAATTGAGAAACTTGAGGAGGGATTTTTCATGTCCAAGAAAATTGCTATTATAGGTGCCGGAAACGGCGGCATGGCGATGGCCGCTCACTTGGCGCTAAAGGGCCATGAAGTAAATTTGTATAATCGCACGCCGGATAAACTCATTCCTATAAGAGAGCAGGGCGGTATTTTCCTTGAAGGAAGCGTGGAAGGTTTTGGCCGTCTTAATAAGGTTACTCCCGATATAGCTGAGGCTATTGATGATGTGAATGTTATTATGGTAACGGTACCCGCAGTAGGCCACCGCGATGTTGCCCGGTCGTGTGCTCCGTATTTGCGCGATGGCCAAATAATAGTATTGAATCCTGGCCGCACCGGAGGAGCATTGGAGTTTTCTCAGGCGTTATATGAATTTGGCGCAAGGGCCGAGGTTATAATAGCTGAAGCATCCACTTTCATTTATGCCTGCCGGAAAGCTGGTCCATGCACTGCTCATATATTCGATGTAAAAAAGAAGGTATTTGTTGCAGCGCTGCCTTCTATAAAAACAGGTTATGTTCTAGATGCGCTGTATGACGTGTATCCCGAGTTTATAGCAGCTGAGAGCGTATTGGAGACCAGCCTTAACAATATAGGCGCCATATTTCATCCTGCGCCGACATTGTTAAACGCAGCCCGTATAGAAACGACTGGCGGGGCATTCGAGTATTACAGAGACGGCATATCTCCGTCAGTTGCACAGATAATACAGCGTATGGATGATGAGAGAATAGCGGTTGCTAGGGCTCTTAACGTTAGATGCATAAGCGCCTTGGAATGGATGAAGGTGTCATACGGTGTGGAGGCCGGTGATTTGTATAGTGCTATACAGCAAAATGAGGCATATAAGGGGATAACAGCGCCAGCAGTTGCCAACAGCCGTTATATTTTTGAAGATGTGCCATGCAGTTTGGTGCCGCTATCCGCGCTAGGGCGTCTGGCAGGAGTGGCGACGCCGACTATAGATTCTATAATAAACTTAGCGTCGGTTATGACCGGTACGGATTACCGCGCTGAAGGCAGGACTATAAGCAAGCTCGGCATAGATGACATGTCAATGTATGAGATATACAATTACGTCTACTTCGGAGATATCAGAAGGGGAGTGGTAGCGTGAAACTGATGATAGCAGCTTCGATAGGAAGCGATGTTCATATAGCAGGTCCTATTAATTTTTTAGAACTAGCTAAAAAGTACGGATATGAGACGCGTTTTCTCGGACCAGCGGTTTCATTAAACCGTCTTATAGATAACATAAAAGCGCAGAAGCCCGACGTTGTAGGTATAAGCTACCGCCTTACGCCGCAGACGTTAGAGCCGCTTTTGGCGCAGTTAAAGGGATTAATAGAGGAAAATAATCTTAGAGGTATAACATGGCTGTTTGGCGGGACACCGCAGAATTGCCTTGTTGCTGAACGCTTTGGCATATTCGAGCGCGTTTTTGCCAAAGCGGGTGATGAAGAATCATTGTCATACTTAAATGGCCGCGGGGATGGCAAGCAAAACGAATATGCGCGTAATCTTGTAGAACGCATAAAACAGAGTTACCCTTATCCTATAATAAGGCATCACTTCGGTTTGCCATCGCTCGAAGATACTATAAAGGGTGTGGCTGAAATAGCGGAATCCGGGCTTGTAGATGTTATATCTATAGCGCCCGATCAAAATGCCCAGGAGCATTTTTTTGAGCCTGATAGAATGGATAAAAGCTTGGATGGAGCCGGAGGAGTTCCGGTACGCACACCTGAGGACATGAAGCGCATATGCGAAGCGGCTCAGACTGGCAACTATCCCTTGCTTCGCTGCTATAGCGGTACTAATGATGTGTTTAAAATGGCACAGATGCTGAAAGATACTATAAACAACGCATGGGCCGCTATACCATTGTGCTGGTACAATAGATTAGATGGACGTGGGCCGCGCCGGCCGTTAGAATCCATAAAAGAGAACCAGCTTCTAATGAAATGGCACGCAGAGAGAAACATTCCTGTTGAGGTGAACGAGGCTCATCATTGGAGCTTGAGAGGTGCTCATGATGCTATAGGAGTCGCTGCAGCTTATCTGGCTGCCTATAATGCTAAGGCCATGGGAGTAAAATATTATATCTCACAAATGATGTTTAATGTGCCGGCCCAAATGTCGCCGGCCATGGATCTCGCCAAGATGCTAGCTGTAAGCGAAATGATAGATTCACTGCAAGACAAGAACTTTACAGTGTTTAGACAGGTGCGGGCAGGACTTGCATCTATGCCGGATGATTTGAATAAAGCCAAAGGCCAACTTGCTGCTTCGACATATATTGCTATGGCGCTAAAACCGCATATTGTTCATGTGGTGGGCTTTTGCGAGGCTGACCACGCGGCTCGCCCAGAAGAAGTCATAGAGAGCTGCGCTATAGCAAGAGCGGTTATAGATAACGTTATTGCGGGCGTTCCCAATATGATCATGGATCCTGCTGTGCAAAAGCGCAAGGATAAATTAATAGGCGACGCGTATGCTATAATAGATGCGATAAGGAGCATGGATAAGCGGGGGGATGCTTTGACTGAACCATCGTGCATAGCTGCAGCGATAAAGCTTGGAATATTAGATGCGCCGCAATTAGCAGGCAATCCATATGCCGCGGGTATGCTGAAAACGGCGGTCATAGATGGCGCGTGTTATGCCGTAGATGAGAACGGCAAACCGATAGAAGAAAAAAGCCGATTGCGAGCTATACAGGATGCGGTGTGCGCAGGCTCGGTTATAAACAAGAAACTTATGTTATAGCTAAAAGCCGGATGTTAACATCCGGCTTTTAGCTATATAAGGCTTGCATATAATATAAATTGCGAATCGCAGATATGACTAATTGATTATGGCGATAAAGCAATGCAATGTGATATAATAAATGCAAAATTGTATAAAAGCTTGAAAGGGAGAAATGCGTTGAACCCATACGAAGTACTCGGGGTTAAAGAAGGTGCCTCGGAAGAAGAGATAAAAAGGGCCTATCGCGACTTAGTTCGCAAATATCATCCCGACCAATATAAAGATAACCCGTTATCTGATCTTGCTGAGGAAAAATTAAAAGAAATAAACGAAGCATATGACATATTGATGAAAAATAAAAACAGTAATTCAGGAGGTGGAAGCCGCCAGTCTTCATATAATCAGAGCTATAACTATAGCGGACAGGGTGATTACCAAAAAGTTGCAGATCTTATAAACCGCGGGGATCTTATAAATGCCGAGCGTATGCTCAGCAGAATTCCTACACGCGATGCCCAATGGTACTATCTAAATGGCGTTATAGCAGCGCGCAGGGGTAGATATGGCGTGGCCTATGATAATTTCCAGACGGCAGTTAACATGGATCCGGCTAATCCCGTCTATAGGGATGCCTTAAACCAGATGATGAACGCATCTAGAGGATTTAGGGGCGATGTCTATAACAGGCGCGGTGATGACAGCCAACAGCTATGTCAGCTTTGCACCACCCTGTATTGTGCCGATTGCTGTTGCGAGTCAATGGGTGGGGATTGCGTACCGTGTTGCTAAGGAGGGCAAAACATTGAGAACATCCAATAAGATAGCCTTCATGGGGGTAATGCTAGCACTTGTGCTGGTTACCTTGTTTATAGCAGTGCTTATGCCAATGAATAGGCTATTTTTCACAGCGCTGAGTTCCGTATTCGTGGCCATGGTAATTATGGAAATCAATGTGACCTATGGATGGATGTTTTATTTAGCATCATCTGTATTGGCATTTTTGTTAATACCTCTCAAATCAATCGCTTTGCTATATGCGGCATTATTTGGCATCTATGGTATAGTAAAGGGCTACATAGAGAAAATAAGGGATCGACGGGCCGAAATGGTGCTAAAGCTCTTGTTTTTCAATGCTTCTATATTTATAATTTACAAAGCAGCCAGCTTAGTTGCTATATCTCAAGCCGTACAAATTCCGCGGTGGCCTATTATAGTTTTATGGCTGATCGCACAAGTTGCTTTTTTGATTTATGATTATGCCTATACGCTTTTTTTACGTATTTATCAAAAACGAATAAGGCGCTTTACGCAAAGGTGATCTTTTGCCTCGGCATTTGGATTTCATAGTTTTCTTGCTTTTTTATCCACTGTAACGTATAATTATGCTTGATAAAATTCTAGCCTTAAGGGAGAGGAGCAGATAATGAAAAATCGATATAAAATTATATTTGTTATCCTTGCTGTTTTGCTTACAGCAGCTCTTACAGTGGGATGCAGCAAGATTAACACGATGGAACGCATAAAAAAGAACGGCCAGGTCATAATGGGCACTAATGCAGCCTTTCCACCATTTGAAATGCGCCAGGGCAATGAGATAGTAGGCATAGACGCTGAAATAGCCAAGGCTGTAGCGGATAAGCTTGGCGTGGAGCTCAAAATAGAAGATATGGATTTTAACGCTCTATTATCGGCGCTTAAAAGCGGCAAAGTGGACTTTATAGCGGCAGGATATACGGTGAGCCCAGAGCGTGAGGAAGAAGTGGACTTTAGCGATAAATATTTTAAAGCTGTCCAGGCTATAATAGTGCTTAAGGATAATACTTCCATAAAAAGCAGACAGGATTTAAACGGCAAGGTAATAGGTGCTCAAGAGGGAACTACAGGCGCAGAGCTGTTTAGAGAGAACAGCCCGTATAAGAACGTTACATTAAAAACTTACAACAATGGTGCAAATGCTGTGCTAGATCTTAAAAACGGGCGTGTAGATGCTGTTGTATTGGATAATTATACATCAATGGCGTTAGCCGAGCTGAACCCAGAGATAAAAATATTAGATGACCCTGCTACTGATCCTGAGGAATATGCTATAGCGGTGAGAAAGGGCGATAAAGAGCTGCTTCAGACAATAAATGACACTTTAAAAGAGCTTAAAGACAGCGGCAAACTAGATGAAATATTTAAGAAATATATACCAGAATACAAGGCGCAATAGAAGGCAGAGAACTTTGGTGTACTGGCTAGCGGTCGGTTGATCGCTAGCTATTTCAATGTAAGGGAGGGTTTTTATTGCAGGCGCTTTATCATGCTATCTATAAAAACTTTATACGCGATAATAGATATATGTATTTGGTGAACGGGCTTAAAACCACGCTCATAATAGCGTTGGTGGCGGCTTTGCTGGGCTTAATAATAGGCATAATAATGGCATTGGGCAAAACATCTAAAAATAGGGTATTTAATTTTTTGGCTTCGTTTTATGTTGAAATTATAAGAGGTACGCCTACAGTTGTCCAACTCATGATAATATACTATATCATATTTGGCAGTACATCCGTGTCCAAGATTGTAATAGCTATAGTAGCATTTGGCATAAATAGCGGAGGCTATGTGGCTGAGATAATTAGGGCCGGCATACAGGCTGTTGATAAAGGCCAGATGGAGGCAGCCCGTTCGCTTGGCATGCCTTATGGCATGGCTATGCGCTATGTGGTAATGCCACAGGCCTTTAGAAACGTATTGCCCGCTTTAGTAAATGAGTTTATAACGTTGCTCAAGGAAACCTCTGTATCTGGATTTATAGCTTTAGATGATCTTACAAAAGGGGCCGATATCATACGCAGCATAACCTTTGACCCATATACGCCGCTGCTCACAGTGGCTTTGATTTATCTTGTGTTGACCAATTTGATATCATATGCGTTTGGCAAACTGGAGAGGAGACTGAGAATAAGTGAACAGTGATCTCACGATGATAGAAACCGTGGATTTGTGCAAAAGTTTTGGGGAAATTGAAGTGCTGAAGGGCATAAATATGAAAGTGAGCAAAGGCGAAGTGGTGTGTATAATAGGGCCTAGCGGCTCGGGCAAAAGCACGCTGCTGCGTTGTATAAACCTGCTAGAAGAGCCAACATCGGGTGAAATATACATTGAAGGCGTGTCGGTGATGGAACACAAAAAAGATATAAACCGCCTGCGCCAAAAAGTCGGCATGGTTTTCCAACAATTCAATCTATTCCCGCATTTGAAGGTGATAGATAACATTACGCTGGCGCCGGTAAAGGTAAGAGGAATGGACAAAGATGCTGCTCGGGCAAAGGCCGAAGAGTTATTGGCGCGCGTAGGCTTGAAGGACAGGGCTGAAGCCTACCCTTCTCAACTGTCGGGGGGACAGAAACAACGTGTGGCAATAGCAAGGGCGTTGGCAATGGACCCTGATGTTATGCTCTTTGATGAGCCAACGTCTGCGTTGGATCCTGAAATGGTGGGCGAGGTGCTAGATGTTATGAAAGGATTAGCAAAAGATGGCATGACTATGGTAGTCGTAAGCCATGAAATGGGATTTGCGAGAGAGGTTAGCGACCGAGTGCTTTTCATGGATGGCGGAATAATAGCCGAGGAAGGCACGCCGGCAGAGATGTTTCATAACCCGAAAAACGAAAGAACCAAGGCGTTTTTAGGGAAAATTTTATAAAACTTGAATATGCCGATGTTATGTTATAAAATATAATCACCAAGAAATCGAAGGAGGATAATGGCCATGCGTATAAATATAAGCGGTAAAAACATAGAGGTCACTGATTCCATTCGCGCTTTGATAGAAAAGAAGCTGGGCAAATTTGATAGGTATTTTGACGATAACGTTGAAGCCCGCGTAGTAGTTTCAGTAGAAAAAAAGCGCCATATAGTTGAGGTTACGATACCTCTGAACGGCACTATTCTTCGCGCGGAAGAATTCAGCAATGACATGTATACCTCCGTAGAACGCGTTCTAGAAAAATTAGAAAGACAAATACGCAAGCACAAAACCAAACTCGAAAAGCGTATAAAAGAAGGCGCTTTTAAATATGAAGAACCCTTATTCGCTCCAAGTGATGAAGATGAAGTAGAGGAAGAAGAGGCTATTGTCAGAACCAAACGCTTCCTTTTAAAGCCGATGACTGTGGAAGAGGCTATAACGCAGATGGAACTTTTGGGGCATGATTTCTTCGTGTTCAGCAACGCTGAAAGCGGCGATGTAAACGTAATTTATAGGAGAAAAGATGGCGGTTACGGCCTCATAGAACCAGAATATGCATAATATGCTAGGCACAATTGTCAATGCCCTGGCCATAGCGGCTGGGGCATTTTTGGGTAAACTCATAAAAAACGGTTTGCCAGTTAAATATAAAGAAATAATTATGCAGGCCATAGGATTGGCCGTTATAGTAATAGGCTTATCTGGGGCTATTAAGTTTACGGGTATAAATGCTGGCGATTTGGGAGCCGACCCGATGCTTATGGTTGTTATAAGCCTAGTATTAGGAGGCATTATAGGCGAGTGGCTAAAAATCGAACAGAGGCTGGATGGCTTAGCTCATGTGCTTCAGTCAAAATTCGCGGAAGAGGGGACGTTTGCCCAGGCCTTCGTAACGGCCAGCCTTGTATATTGTGTTGGCGCTATGGCCATAATGGGTTCATTAGAAAGCGGTCTGTCGGGGAATCATCAAACGCTATTTGCCAAATCCATATTAGACGGTACGACCGCAGTAGTTTTTTCATCTAGTCTTGGCATAGGCGTTGCGTTTGCCGCAATACCTGTCTTTATATATCAAGGAGCCATAACTTTGGCCGCAAGTGCCCTAAAAGGTTTGCTTACTAGTGAGATAGTAGCGCTTATGTCCTCTGTAGGGGGCGTGCTTATAATGGGCATAGGCCTAAGCCTGCTCGACATAAAGACTATTAAGATAGGCAATCTTTTGCCAGCTATATTTGTACCGCTTATATACGAACTGATAGTTAGCATATAAGCGGTACAAAGTCCCGTATGCTGATGAAATATTATAGTTTTGTACTGCTTACAGAAAGAAGCTTTGTAAATTACCTAAGGCAGATTTGCCAAAGATGTTCTTGAAATCAATCCCATTTAATGCTATACTTAAAATATCGGGGTGTAGCGCAGCTTGGTAGCGCACATGCTTTGGGAGCATGGGGCCGCGGGTTCAAATCCCTCCACCCCGACCAATCTTACAAAAGGAGGGTTTATCATGCCGTACGAAATTGCAAACAATTTCCCACATGAGATATTAAATGCAAAAGAGCCTCCGTTCATTTCCATTTATGAGCCGACTGTAAGATATAGGCCGGATAATAAACAAAACCTTGTGCGGTATAAGAATCTCTTAAAGGATGTGGAGAATTCTTTAAAAATAAAATACCCCAAAAGAGAAGTCACTTCTATTATGCAACCTCTATATGAGCTAGCTGAAGATGAGGCATTTTGGATTAATATGTACGATGGTTTAGCTGTTTTATGCGCCGGGGACCGTTGTGTTGTTTATAAGCTACAAAGGCCGGTTAAAGAAATAGCTATAGTGGCTGACAGCTTTCATATAAAACCGCTTATAAGGATTTTTCAAGCAGCGGACCGATACCATATACTGGGCCTGAATCGAAAGCAGTTTATGCTTTATGAGGGCAATATGTATGGTTTTGAGGAGGTTCCGTTTGAGCCTGGCATGCCTAGAACAATAGAGGAAGTGCTGGGTATACCGGAAAATGAATGGCTTATCGCACCAAGGCCAAAGCCGAGCACCGGCGGAGTTAACATATTTTACGGCTACGGCGAAAAAAGTGATATAGTAAAAGAAGATACTGAGAAGTTCTTCCGTTATATAGATAAAGTGGTGCACGAAAAATTTTCCCGTCAGGCTCAGATACCATTACTGGTAGTGGCTTTGCCTGAGTACTATGGCTTATTTAAAGAGATAAGCCGCAATCCATTTTTGCTAGACGTAGCGGTGAAAGTGGATTATACATCGCTTACTAAAGAAGAACTTAAACAAAAGGTATGGGAAGCAGTATCGCCGCTTTACGACAAAAAGGTAAAAGAAATATCTGAAAGGTTTTTTGAAGCTAAAGCAAAAGGGTTGGGCTCTGACGATATAGCGAAAGTGGCGATGGCAGCCTTTCAGTTTAACATAGATACCATATTTATAGAAGAAGATAGAATACTGCCTGGTAAAGTAGATCCATTAACAGGCGAAATAAAAGAAGCTGACCCAGCAGCTCATCTAGCAGATGACATATTAGACGATTTAGGCGAGATGGTATTCCGGGAAGATGGCAATATAATGGTCTTGCCTAAAGACAGAATGCCGACTGATACTGGTGTTGCAGCCATATTTAAATATAAAATGTAAAGCATAAAAAATAATACAAAACACTTGTCGGGGCATATAAATGTTTATGTCCCGACAAAATTTTAATGGAGGGTTTAGTCATGCTTACAAAAATCATATCGCTTGATGGACAGTGGGAATTCACAGATGCGGCTGATATAAAGTGGCAACAGGCAACGGTTCCTGGTTGTGTGCAGATGGACCTTATGGCACTAGGCCAATTGCCAGATCCTTTCTACAGGATGGATGAGCACTATTGCCATGAGCTGGAAAACAAAGAATGGGTATACAAGAGAACTTTTGAATTTGAAGGGTTTGATTACGACGAAGCGCGATTGGTATTCGAAGGTATAGATACTTTGGCTGATGTTTATTTGAACAGCGTATATCTGGGCCGCGCTGAAGATATGTTCATACCATATAGCTATGATGTTAGTGACATATTGATGAAAGGCGAAAATATTATAGAGGTGCGCTTTGAATCAGCTACTAAGGCTATAAAAGCGATGGAGCGCAATAGTCCGGTTAGGTTTGCTTCAAGTTGTGATAGCGCACGTCCGTACATAAGAAAGGCTCAATATGAATTTGGGTGGGACTGGGGGCCGCGTATAGTACAAACAGGTTTATGGCGGCCCGTACATTTAGATTTGATAAAATGTGCCAAGATAGAGAATGCGTTTTTTTACACAGAGAAGCTGGAAAATGGCGTTGCTTATGTAAAACTTAAGGCAGACATAACCTCCTATACTGACGATGAGCTAAATGTTGATATAAATATTTCCTTAGAGGGAAAGAGAGCGGCTCATATTGTAGCGCCTGTAATAGCACAGCCTGAAGGTATGGGTTTTGAAACGCTACTTGAGATAAAAGAGCCACGCCTTTGGTATCCTAATGGGCTGGGTGATCAGCCATTATATGACATAGACATGCGCGTTTTAAATGGACAAGATGAGGTTGACGAACTAACGCTGCGATCAGGCATACGCCTTGTAAGAATTTTGCAAGAATCAGACGAAGAAGGCAGATCCTTTATATTTGAGATAAATGGTGTAAAAGTGTTCGCTAAGGGCGCTGACTGGATACCGGCGGACAGCTTGTTGCCGCGGCTTAAGAGAGATGATTATTATGAGTATATAAAACTTGCGAAAGAAGCGAACATGAACATGATACGCATATGGGGCGGAGGCATATATGAAGATAAAGCATTTTATGATGCATGCGATGAAATGGGCATAATGGTATGGCAGGATTTTATGTATGCCTGCGCTGAGTATCCGGACCAGATGGCATGGTTCAGGGATTTAGCAGAACAAGAGGCCATTTGCGCGGTTAAACAGCTCAGAAACCATCCGAGCATAGTGCTGTGGTGTGGTAACAACGAGAATAATTGGGGATTTTACTCTTGGTGGCACGTAGGAGATCCAGAATATTTAGGCAATTACATATATAAAAATTTGTTGCCACGCATATGTGCCGAATATGATCCATCGCGCCCATACTGGGTATCTAGTCCTTATGGCGGTGAGGACCCAAATTCCATGACGGAAGGTGATCGCCATTCATGGGATGTATGGAGCGGCTGGCGGGATTATGAAGATTATCTTCAAGACCATGGCAGGTTTATAAGCGAGTTCGGTTTCCAGTCCATGCCTGACTGGAGAACCGTGCTTTCATATACAGCGGAAGATGACCGCAGTGTCTTAAGCCCGGTTATGCTGGCCCACAACAAGATGGCAGAGGGCATGGAACGCCTTATACGATTTGTGACAGGCCGCTTAGGATTTCCCAAAGACTTAAAGAGCTTCGTATATATGACGCAGTTCAATCAGGCTGAAGCGGTTAAAACCGGCGTAGAGCATTGGCGCAGCCGTAAGTTCAAGACGGCCGGGGCGTTGTACTGGCAGCTAAACGACTGCTGGCCAGTGGCGAGCTGGTCTTGCCTGGACTATTATAAGCGCAAGAAAGCTCTTTACTACTATTCAAAAAGATTCTTTGCTGATGCTTTGCCTGTGATAAAGCAGGAGGATGGCGGCATAACGGTATATTGCATAAATGACGGCTTGAGCGATGCAAAGGCTGAGCTGCGCATTGTGGCGTATAAGCTGGATGGCCGCAAGCTAGGCGAGGTTAAGCAGAACATAAGCCTGCTGGCCAATGACGTTACAAAGAGCGCGCAGATCTCTCTTGCCAGCCTGGGCATAGGATATGAGCCCAGACTCATGCCGGTTGATCTGCCTGGCACAACATTGCCGGTAGAAAAAAACGGCGAATTGCTCGGCTGCGTGCTGTTTGCCGAGCTTAGCGTAGAAGATAGGGCTTATACAAACTATGCGGTGTTTGACCGCTTCCGCAACCTCAATCTCGCGAAGCCTAAGATTAACGTTGAGGTCGATGGAAACTGCATAAAATTGAGATCCGATGTGCCGGCTTTCGGAGTATTCATCGAAACCGAAAACGAGGTTGACCTCTCGGACAACTGTTTGAATATGGAACCCGGTAAGCCGTATGAGGTTTATTGTTCAGGTGTTCCGGGTAGCACGAGTGCCGTTGATCTTGCACATATGATGTCGCGGATAGATTAATAAACGAACATTTGCTCAACAAGAAGAATTTTGGCCCAACTATCCTTTTTGGGGATGGTCATGTATTTTAAATACGGGGGATAATATATTATGAAATTTACAGATGGGTATTGGCTGAAAAGGAAAGGCGTTAACATATATAACGCCGCTGAAATATATGATGTAGAAAAAGATGAATATTCCGTTACGATTTATTGCCCGCCGGTTAAAATAGTAAACCGCGGGCAGACTTTGGGCGGGCCGCTGCTTACTATACGTTTCAGTTCGCCGTGCGAGGACATAATACATGTGCAAGCATGTCACTTTATGGGCGGTGCGCAGAAAGAGCCGCAGTTTGAGCTGAATGTTGAAACCCGGCCGCTTAGCGTGGATGAAACGGACGATTGCATAATTATAACGAGCGGAAAGCTGTGCGCTAATGTATACAAAAAAGATTTTAGGGTCGAGTACCTATACGACGGCAGGCTGCTCACATCGACGGGTAGCCGGCAACTAGGCTATATCACAGCACCGGACGGAACGTATATGCGCGAACAATTGGCTTTGGACATAGGGGAAACAGTATACGGCCTGGGCGAGCGGTTCACGCCTTTTGTAAAAAATGGCCAGGTTGTGGATATATGGAATGAGGACGGTGGTACGGCTTCTGAGCAGGCTTACAAGAACATACCCTTTTATATAACCAATAAAGGATATGGCGTTTTTGTAAATGACACCGGCCGGGTTTCATATGAAATAGCTTCGGAAGTGGTTTCAAGGGTGCAGTTCAGCGTGCCCGGTGAAAAGCTCGATTACATGGTAATAGGCGGCGGTGACTTGAAGGGCGTTTTGGAAAACTATACAGCCTTGACAGGACGGCCTGCCCTTCCGCCAGCATGGTCCTTCGGGCTGTGGCTGTCTACGTCGTTTACCACGAATTATGACGAAAAAACCGTGACATCCTTTATAAACGGTATGGTCCAGCGTGGTATACCGCTGAGCGTGTTTCATTTCGACTGTTTTTGGATGAAAGAGTATGAATGGTGCAATTTTAAATGGGATGAGCGTCAGTTCCCCGATCCGGAAGGCATGCTCGCGCGCCTTAAGGAGAAAGGGCTTAAAGTATGTGTGTGGATAAATCCGTACATAGCGCAAAAATCGCCCCTTTTTGAAGAGGGCAAACAAAATGGCTATCTTCTCAAGCGTCCCAATGGCGACGTATGGCAATGGGATATGTGGCAGCCCGGCATGGGCCTTGTGGATTTCACGAATCCTGCAGCTTGTGAATGGTATTGCAGCAAGCTTCAACACCTTATGGATATGGGTGTGGACTGTTTTAAGACTGATTTTGGCGAGCGCATACCGACCGATGTGGTGTACTTTGACGGCAGCGACCCGGTTAAGATGCATAATTATTATACATATCTATATAACAAGACAGTGTTCGAGCTGGTAAAGAAGAATAAAGGCGAGAACAATGCCTTGGTATTTGCGCGCAGTGCAACGGCGGGCAGCCAAAAATTTCCTGTACACTGGGGAGGCGATTGCGATTCGCAGTATTTTTCGATGGCAGAGAGCCTGCGCGGTGGCTTGTCACTGGCTATGTCGGGATTTGGATTTTGGAGCCATGATATAAGCGGTTTTGAGAGCACTGCTACGCCTGATCTTTATAAGAGGTGGGCAGCGTTTGGCCTTCTTTCGACGCACAGCAGACTGCATGGCAGCGGCTCATACCGCGTGCCGTGGCTGTTTGATGAGGAGGCCGTTGACGTGGTTAGGTATTTCACCGAATTAAAGTGCTCGCTCATGCCATATTTATACAGCATGGCCTGCGTGACGGCTCAAAGAGGCATACCCTCTATGCGCAGCATGGTGCTGGAGTTCCCTGATGATGCTAATTGCGCATGGCTAGACAGGCAGTATATGCTGGGCGATTCGCTTTTAGTCGCGCCTATTTTCCGCGATGACAGCACAGTGGATTACTATCTGCCCGAGGGGCGCTGGACGAATTTCTTGTCGAACAGAGTTGTGGAAGGCGGCAAATGGCAGCATGAGAAGCATGATTATTTGAGCCTTCCGCTTATGGTGCGCCCTAATTCTATCATAGCTATTGGCAGCAATAACCAAACGACTGACTATGACTATAGCGATGGCCTTGCGCTTCATGTGTTTGAACTGACAGATGGCAAGGCAGCCCAAGCTGATGTTTACGACAGGGAAGGCAAGCTGATGCTGAGCGTTAGCGCTATAAAGGAAGGCGACGCTGTCCGCATGAGCTTTGACAGAAACGCAGACGGTATTTCAATCGTATTGCGCAACATCTTTACTGTGTCGCAAGTTGTGGGCGCTAAAGTAAAACCTACAAATTTAGGGGTACAATTGCTTGCTGACGACGGTGTGATAGAGATTACGTGCATATTAAACTGAGCATTTGCGCTGTCTCATATGCAGTGGTAAAATATTTTGGGAAATAAGTCAAGCAGGGAGAGATGTTTTATGCTGATAGAAGACAACGCAGTAGTGCTGTTTCAGGGAGACAGCGTAACCGATGTGGGCCGCAACCGCGATGATGAAGCTGATCTTGGCATGGGCTACCCTATGATGGCAGCGTCGTGGTTTTCCGCTACATATCCGGAGAAGAATGTTAAATTTATAAACAAAGGCATAAGTGGCAACAGAGTACGGGATTTAAAAGCCAGGTGGGATGAGGATTGCATAGACTTAAAGCCCACCTGGGTATCCATACTTATAGGTATAAACGATTGCTGGCGGCGTTATGACAGAAACGACCCGACGTCAGCCGAGGCGTTTGAGGCTGATTATCGTTATATCTTGCAGCAGGTGAGAGACAGACTAAACGCCAGGCTCATACTGTGCGAGCCATTTGTATTGCCGGTGCCGGACGACAGGGCGGCGTGGAGAGTGGACCTGGATCCGAAAATACATGTTGTAAGAAAACTGGCCGTGGAATTCAATGCTGTATTCTTGCCGCTGGATGGCATATTCGCGCAAGCTGCGGCTAAGAGGGAAGCGGGTTTTTGGCTGCCCGATGGGGTACATCCGTCGCCTGCCGGTCATGCCCTAATAGCGCGGGCATGGCTTAAAGCTGTGGAAGCCTTATAATTTTAAAAATCCGGGGATATTGCCCCGGATTTTGGCCTTTATGGGGGCGGCTATATATTATATGTGTAATGGCTGCTGCCCCTAGAGATATAATCATCAGAATATATGACCATTTGCTATTTGTTGGACTATTTTAACACTTAGCGGAGTTTTGTAGGTATAAAAGCATCTGCAATACCTATAACCAGTGAAGCGAGCAATGCCCCGAGAAAATTCATCTCTATTGAAGAAACAAAGAATTGGGAAAGATATAATACTATAGCGGCTAATATAAAACTTATAAAGCCACGTCCGTAAGGAGATATATCTTTTCCAAATAAAAACGTTACCAAATAACTGAGCGCTATTATAACTATAGAGGCTATTATAGCACCCCAAAAACCTGCCACACTGAAGCCTGGTACTATAACTCCTACCAACATCAACACTATAGCTGAAATGATAAGCTGAATAATTGCTTTTATCATATATTATTTCTCCTTTAAAAATTAAATTATTTTATACTTAAATTATAACAATTATTTATTGATAATACAAGTCAATTATTAAATATTTTCAATCAAACAAGTGAAAGATTAGCTATAAAATTAATCGCATTAACCACTTGAACTTAGCTAAATCTAATGCTATACTATTTGTGTAGTTAGTAGGGCTGGCATAGCTCAATTGGCAGAGCAGCTGATTTGTAATCAGCAGGTTAAGGGTTCGAGTCCCTTCGCCAGCTCCATTTTTTTAGCATGTTTTAGGACAAGACGGCGGGAATCCTCTCCAATTTATCGGAGAGATGAAAGTTGCCTTTAATTATATTGGATACTATGTGAATATAATAAAACATACATAAACACTTATATCTGCACAACATTTATGATATCCTATATGCGTGGATGAAAATAACTTAATTCATGCTAGAACATGCGTATATAACGTTAATTATCATATTGTATGGTCGGTTAAATATAGAAAGCCTGTTTTATTTGTTTCAGCCCATCCCCAGATTGCGCCTTCATATATTGTTAAGATGCTCAAGGGCATTAGCGCACGAAGAACACTGATGCAATTCCCGCATCTTGCGCAACAACTTTGGAAAGGGCATTTATGGAACTCGTCGTTTTATATAGAGACCATAGGTTCCATATCCGAAGATGCAATCAAAAAATATATCGAACACCAAAAGACAAGAGGGTGAAACAGTGAGATTAAAGAAAAATGACCCCAACACAAAACAGAGGGTTATACAATTCGAGTTAAATCCCAATAAAGAACAATGCATTATACTAGGTGCGCTGACATACGCCTCATCAAAGCTTTGGAATGTGGCAAATTACGAACGAATTACCTGGACGAAAGAAAGCGGCAATCCATACCCGGACTGGTATGAGCAAAAGGCCAGGCTAAAAGAAAGCTTTTGGTACAAAAACCTGCCATCGCAAACAGCCCAGGAAGTACTCAAACAGCTGGATGAAGCCTGGAGCTCGTTTTATAAACTGAAAAAGACCGGCGGTATAGAAAATCCGAGGCCGCCCAGATACAAGCACAGCAACTTCAATATACGGTACCTGAACAAAGGCTTTGTTATATCAGATGGTACAATCAGGCTGACAGTACCAAAACAGCAGAAGTTGTATATAAAACAAAAATACGGACTGGATGTGGATTTTCTATATATACAAATACCTGATAGATACAAAAACCTTGCTGGCAAAGCAAAAATCATTGAGATAATACCCATACCAAAAAACAACAGGTATAAGGTTAATATTATCATCAACTTGCCGGCAGCAGCATATCAACAGGATAACACTACATACATGGCCATCGACTTGGGAGTTAACAATCTTATGACATGCTATACGTCCACAGGCAAAAGCATGATTATATCAGGCAGGCAATTGCTGAGCATCAACCGCTACTTCGACAAAGAGATAGCATACTATCAGTCGGTAACATATGCGCAGCAAGCGGCATCTGGGACAAAACACAAAAAGAGCAGCAGACGGATACAGCAGTTATATGAAAAACGCAAAAAGCAGGTCCATCATCTTCTGCATACAGCCACTAAACAGGTTATAGACTTTGCCGAGCAAGAAGGTGTGACTGTTATTATTATTGGCGATTTGTCACATATCCGGGATGATAAAGATATGGGTAGAGTTAACAATCAGAAATTTCACAAATGGCCGTTTAAGAAAGTGGAGGAACTGCTCACCTACAAAGCAGCTGACAGAGGCATATTTACTGACAAACAAGAAGAGAGCTACACCAGCCAGTGCAGCCCATATGCAACAGAGGTATCAGAAGCGAGCGCCCAAAAGAGCAATCGCAAATACAGGGGCTTATATATAGTAGACAGTAAGGCCTATAACGCTGATTGTGTTGGAGCGTACAATATACTGAAGAAGTATCTGTGTAGGGTTGGCAAACCCAACCCAGCAGTAGTGGCGTTGGACACGCCGGAGATGTACCGATGGGATGGATATAGTTTCATCGGGAATCCGAAGCTCGCCAATTTATTGGCGATGTAGTTCACATCGACATGGAGTTACATTAATACCACCGGAATCATTATCAATATTTGAAACTATAGTTTCTAATGATCCTAGAATTAAACAAGATTATAGCCTTATGGAGTTGTTGGAACTAATCAGAAAAGCAAAGCAAGAGAATAAATATATGATTCATTTTGGTGTCTAGTACTAATTGGACTTATGTCAGTAATTAGACAAAAATCAAGTCTGTTATATTTATTACCTATTGCTAAGCAGAAGCAAAAATATTATAAATATTGTAAAAAAGGACGGGGTTGCCGTAAACGTGCCCCTGTAAAGTAGATAGTGGGGAATAAAAATAAGCACAGACAACCGAGGAGGGCGCGGTGTGTTGCTTACCACCGTTGACAAAGCGTATGCTTTCCCAGCCAAGGTGATACGTACTAAACCCGAATAGAGTTTGTTTCCATACAGTTGATTTATTACGAAATAATCAACTATAAGTATCTTGATGATTGACTTTATTTCTGTTATTATACGTTTGTTGGAGGTAGTCAATTTGAAGGATATAAACTTAGGCGACATTATTACCGCTAAGCGCCGTGAAAAAGGTGTTACACAGGACGAACTGGCGGCGTTCGTCGGAGTGTCAAAAGCCTCGGTGTCAAAATGGGAAAGGGGATTAAGTTATCCTGACATCACTTTGTTACCGGTGCTTGCTTCATATTTCAACATCAGCATTGATAAGTTAATCGGTTATGCTCCACAACTCGGCAAAGACGAAATAAAGCGCATCTACAAAAAGCTGTCCGTAAGGTTCACTGAATCTCCGTTTGAAGAGGTTATAGGCGAGTGCGAGTTACTCGTGAAAAAGTATTACTCGTGCTATCCATTCCTGCTTGAAATGGTACAACTTTACATTAACCATGCAAATCTTGCGGGAACCCCCGAACGCAAAAACGAAATGCTCCGATCCGCAGTGGCTATTTGCAAGCATGTAAAAACCGAGTGCAGCGATCCGTTAATCACAAACCGCGTTCCGATGTACGAGGCCATGTGTTATTTGCTTATGGGCGATGCGCAAGGTATCCTCACTACTCTTGGGGAAAATATGCAACCTATTATTTTGCCCGGAACGCTGATTTCACAAGCCTACCAAATGCTCGGCAAACCGGATAAGGCAATTGAAGTTATTCAGATAGAGCTTTACCAAAACATTATGGGCGCGTTCAGCGGCTTAATCTCATATATGCAAGCAAATATTGGTAACTACGACAAAGCGATTACTGCCTTCAAACGTGCAGAAGGTTTATCGGAACTATTCCAAATGCGAAAATTAAACCCGAACAATGCGGCACTTTTGTACGTTTTGGGAGCGCATATTTGCCAAGCTGCCAAGAAGGATGCTGACACGATCGAGATGCTGGAAAAATATGTCGATGTCTGCATCTACGGATTTTTCCCGTATATGCCGCACGGCGACGAGTTCTTTGACAGAATTGACCCCTGGCTCGCGGAAAACGTGAGCAGTATGCCTCGGACGGACGCTCTTGTAAAGGAAAGTATGTTCAATGACGTGTTGCTTAGCCCTGCGTTTGACAGCCTGCACGATAACCCTGAATTCACAAAACTAATCCGCAAATTGCGGGACTTTATAGGAGGAAAATAAAATGCCGGAAAACATCAATCAATTTATCCCGTTTCTTGTCCCGATTATCGTAATCCAGTTCGGGTTAATGGTCGCGGCAATTATCCACATCCTGCATCATAATAAATACCGCTTCGGAAACCGTGCACTGTGGCTGGTCATCAGCATATTCATAGGCATTATAGGTCCCGTGTTGTATTTCACTATTGGGAAAGGGGATGAGTGATGAACACGCTTGAAGTCTACGGCCTGTCAAAATCGTTTGGCTCGCAAAAGGTTATTGACGGCGTTTCGTTTACGGTGCCTGAAAATTGCGTCTATGGCTTTATCGGTGTGAATGGGGCAGGGAAGACCACTACGATGAAAATGATAGTCGGCTTGCTGAAAGCCGATGGCGGCACTATCGATGTTTGCGGCGAGCGCGTTTCTTTCGGCACAACTAAAACTAACCGTTTTATCGGTTATCTGCCGGATGTGCCGGAGTTTTATGGTTATATGCGTCCGAGAGATTATCTTAAACTGTGCGCTGAAATCGTAGGGTTAGACGATAAAGTTTCAAAAACGCGCATATCTGAATTGCTTGAACTGGTAGGATTGGAAAAAGCAAACAAAAAAGTCGCCGGATTTTCTCGAGGAATGAAGCAGCGGCTCGGCGTGGCGCAGGCATTACTCGGAGAACCAAAACTTCTTATTTGCGATGAACCGACTTCTGCGCTTGACCCAATCGGGAGGAAAGAAATTCTGGACATTTTGCAGAGGATTAAAGGCAGGACGACAGTAGTATTCTCCACGCATATTCTATCTGATGTGGAACGCATTTGTGACCGAGTTGCTGTTATGAGCAAAGGTAAAATCGCTTTGGAGACTTCTATTGACAGTTTGAAAACTAGACGAAACTCAAAATCTGTCACGCTTGAATTTGCTGAAGAAGTAGATGCTGATGAAGTTGCACGTGTACTAACGGCAAACGGTTTACCTCTCGAAAAATGCGAAATTGGCGAGCGTTCAATCGAGAGCCTGCTCTTGGAGGCGGTGAAATGAAGCAGTTCTTCGCGTTTACAAAAAAGGAACTTGCCGAAAGTGTGGTTACATACAGGCTGTATATCCTGCTTGCCGTCTTTCTGATTTTCGGAATGATGTCGCCATTATTTGCAAAACTTACGCCGGAATTGCTCAAAACGCTTGAAACAAGTGGAATCGCAATACAAATGCCGGAACCGACAGCAATGGATTCTTGGGCACAGTTTTTTAAGAATGTCGGGCAAATGGGTATGCTCGTACTTGCAATTTCGTTCAGCGGCATTATGGCGAGCGAACTTTCGAAAGGAACGCTTATAATTCTGCTCGCCAAAGGGTTGAACCGCCACGTTGTTATTCTGTCAAAATTTTTCGCATCAACAATTTTATGGACAGTTTCCTATCTTGCTTGCCTTGGAATTTGCTATGCTTACACGGCATATTTCTGGAACGACTACACTATTTATAACGCGGCTATCGCATTTGCCGCGCCGTGGGTATTCGGTGAGTTGCTACTTTCGATTGTGATTTTCGGCGGCACATTGTTTGGGAACATCTACGGCAGTTTGCTCACTTGTTTGAGCATAGTGGTTGCATTAAACGTAATCGGCATAATTCCAAACACAGCAAAATTTAACCCGGTGACATTATCCGGTGGTACTTTACCGTTACTGAGAGGCGTTGGTGAGGTATCGGATTTTGTACCCGCAATGATGGTATGTGCCATGATGATAACCGCATTATTGGTAGGTGCGGTTTTGGTGTTTGAAAAGAAAGAAGTTTAAATGGATGAGATATATGTAGATAGCGCACAGAGACAGAATGTGCTGAATCGTCAAGAGGTTGCTATTAAGCCCCCATAACGATACTGGACAGCATGTATTAACCATGATAACATATAAATAAGCGCTGGGAGGAGCAAATAATTATGGGGCAAAAAAATAGAGGAGGCATGGAAGCATAAAACACATGGCTTCTAACAAGTTTTATGAAGCATTCATGCGCAATGGTGTGAAACTCAAAGAATTCAGTGCATAATCTCCGGGATTAGGGACCAAGCCGGTAATTATTGCAAGATAAAGAAAAGGAGTACTAATTATGAAAACCGTTTCTAATTTAAATGAATTAATTACGAACATCCAAACTTTAGATGGATACATCTATTCTCAAGTTGAACCGGAATATGATTTTGCTCTTAACTTAATCAAAAACGGAACTTGCTTTGTTGCGATGGAAGATTCCAGCGTTTATAGATTTTATCCCAGTAGATTCATTGGTTACGCTGACAATTCAATGGAAGCTCATTTGAACAACGTGGAAAAAGACGGGAGAGAGACTAATCTGGCTATATCAAAAATTTTGGGTGCCAAACCTTCGATTAATTCCATCTTAAATCAGGAATATGCAAGATACTGCGAAACATTGGGCTTCGAGCCACGAGATAAAGGCGCATTTGGAATCGAAAGAAAGTTCTGGGTAATAGAAAAATGATTAACAGGAGCTAATGCGATGTACGACTTAGATAAAATACTTGATGAAGTGCGCACAAAGTACTATGCATCAAAGGTTTTACCGCGCCCAAATATCTTATGGTCTGATGAACACTGGACAGCTATCTTCGGCAAATATGAGTTGTATAATAATCAGATTACTATCAGTCGGGCATTAAATAGCAATGATGTTTCTTATGAAGCCCTGGCGTCCGTCGTTTATCACGAAAGCCTACACCAAGATTTTGCAGATCATGACCGCAAATTTATGCGGAGGGCAAATAGATTCCCTAATTATAAAACATATGCAAAAGAACTGAATAAATATCTTAGCGATTACTCCTTTAACTTGAAATATGACAAAATAATGGCGGATTATTCAAAAGGTAAAACCGAGGTGGTATATGTTATCATTCCTTATCTGGAAGATTTTCGAAACGCCTTTACTTTTCATGATGGGAACATTTATATTGATACAGAAGCACGAATTTCAAATGTTTCAAAAAGCAATCTGACAATCTTTCTGGTAGACACCGGAGAAAAATACCATATCGTTGCTTGGGCAGAGAATGCAGAGTTTTTTAAGGATCAAAGGCAGATACTTCATAGAGATTTCGGAGGGATTGACTTTTCCTATAGGATTTTGGCTTTGAGGGACAATGTAAAAATCCTTTTTAATACAACGTGTACTTATGCAATTTGGAAATATGAGTTTCCTGTTTCTTTAGAGGCTGATAAGTATATCGTCTATGATATTAGATCAGACGTAATACAAGAAGATTTAAAATATGTAAACTCATATTGTGAGGGCTTTGATGAGTTAGGGATCGCTTCTTTCGCAATAGAGATAGCTGCTCCATATAAGCAGCTTGCATATAAGGAGTTATATGCAATAGCTGTCAATGAAGTTGGGTTTCGGGGAGTATGGGCAGCAAATGCACTATGCAAAATGTGCTTGAATTATGATACGCTTTTTAATAGAGCTGATGCTTTGAGGGATAGCGGGCTTATTACATTGGCTTATAATGAAATGAAAAAGGCGTATTCCATGGCAAGTAGAAAACCTAACTGTGTCGCAGAATTAATTAAATTATGTGCTATGGTGTCAGATTTCTCTCTTGGCAATCAGTTAATTAAAGAACTCTCTGGTTCAATTGCTGCAGATGAATATCTTGCCAATAGTATTGCCTATCTTCAGAGTTCGTCAAACTATCAACGCATACAAAAATAGTTGATTAAGGGCTGCTAAAACGTAAATTTTTTATGATGGATGAAACAAATGTAAAGGGCGAAATGATAATGTTTATAAAACAGGTAAAAGAACAGTTAGGGAAAATGTCTGAAGCAGAAAAGGAAGAATGGATTTTGACTCAGGCAAAATTACTGGAGGAGAACGAACAGCATAGTTTTTTAATGTCGCTTTCAGGTGAAAAGAAAGTTATGTACATGCCAAGTCAGGGAGAGATCGAAGAATTATGTAAGAAGATAGATAATGGTGACATTTATCTTGAATATGAAACACATTATTACGAGTTTGATGATGACGGCAGATATATGGATGATTGGAAAGTATGGTATAATGATCCATTCCAGGCAATGGCTTTCCTAAACAGGGTTTTCAGGGGATGCCATGATTTGCTGCTCTTAAATGAGTATGAAACCGTGGCTGATATATTAGACAGGGTTTGTAACCTGGAATTCAAAGTGATTGAATCTCCGGCTTCGGAAGATTTTGAAGATGATTCGCCATTCACATTAGAAAATGCTGCTGAAGAAGGCATGTTATCTTTAAGTATCAGCGATATTGGGACGGACTGGATAACGGCATACGTTAAGCTGGCAGACAGATGGGATAGCCAGGAACTTGCAAAGAGATTAGTTGAAATATTCAATCAACCGATATGTAAGAAGCTCAATCCGAGCATGCTTATTGGAGAAGAACTCCCAAATGATTTATTTCTTCATATGTTTGAAATATTAAATGTACAGATTTTGGATGCGGAATCAAATTTTAACGATCTGTTTCCTAAAACTATCTTTAGCCGCGAAAAATATCTGTATGAGAAAAAGCTTAAAAGACAAAAGGAAATATTGTTGAATATTCGGATGAAGTGTATAGATGCAATATAAAAAAGCCTCAACAGGAAGGATCTGTTCGGTTTGGCCCCTTAATTTCTCCTGAACCCATAGATATCTTTACGAGTCTCACATTGCCGCTTGCGTCGCGCTTTCTGTAGAAAAAATGATCTGTTTTTTGTAAAGCTCCCAGCCGTCCCGTTCGCAAAACCTTCTTAACTCTTTCCAAGTTGGCATTTAATTAACCCTTGAACTTGGTCGACATTATCCTGCAACAAAACGTGCAATACATATGAACGTGCAATACATATGGCAGATGCGATTTTCTGTTAGGGACTGAGACCAGTATTGAAAGTCATTATAATAATCATTCGCATATTCAACTACAGCAGAAGCCATCCGTTTCAATGCTTCTTCTTCGGTGAGGGCATTTTCCACCAGATCGATCTCATTTAAAGAGATTGTAACCGTGCCGTCATCTTCCTTATAAGTCTTGGCTGTAAACGTATACGGTTTAAGAATTTCGTTTACCATCAAGGCCAGCTTTTTGGATATGGACGAGATACCGAAATAAGGCCCTAAAGATGATACAGTATACACATTCAGCGGCAGACGTATCAAACGGGGATTGTATCGGAGTGCAAACGGACAAAAATCAACGCCGATTTAAGCGGAGCAGCTAACTGGCTCTATTGAGGGCAGACCAAAGGCTGGGGCTTAATAGTTCCGGCATTTCGGAATGCTAAAGTAAAGACAACATTTTCTGAGAAAGCACTTTGAAAGGAGTGCTTTCTCCATATAAATTAATCCGCATTTTTTCATGACTTTCCCTTCGGGATTAGATTGTGAATAACGGTCCCGATATATGCGTCAAATCAAATCTTGTCAATGTCCATGCCGCCCGATCAGCATTTCCACGAAAAATTACCGCATTCCTCCTTTCTGTTAAATATTTGATATTCGTATCCGTCGTTTCTCTGTAACAGCTTTAAATATTTTGGATGTACGTCAAAGCCGTTTAGTTTGAAACTCGGACGATGGCGTATCGCAATACGCCCGATATGAATACCTTTGTATTTCCCTTTTGGTATGACAGCCAGTACCGTATCGCCTGTTTTGAAGCCCAGAAACATTCGTGTTCTTTGGCGATGGCTACGAGGAAAGCCGTATTTGTCTGTATTGCACATTTGGCGTGTCCCGTAGCCGCTTGCGGTGATTTGTAATGCCTGCATACTTAGGTTAAGCTGGACATCTTGACCGCTTTCTCCAACATAAGCTGCGTCTATCCAATGTTCTTTGGGAAAGCCAAGCTTGATACGGTTGTATTTCGTCCTACCCCCTGTCCCGCATTCCAGGGGTAAGCCTTCTTTTTGTAAGCGGTTAAATAGGTACCAGCGGACGGTATTAACTGCTGCTGCATCCTTGAGCGGTTCTTTTAATTTTGTTTTAATTCGCTTTAGCTTCCCGGGATCGTAAGCTAAAAATTCTTCGATAAATTGATTGCCTTTTTTCTGGTTGCACTCATGACAGGCTAATGTCAGGTTGCTTATCCTGTCGGTACCCCCTCTCGACTTGGGCACTATATGCTCTATTTCCAGCGGTACGCCTTCTTTACCGCAGTATGCGCATTTCCTGCCCCATTTCTCCAGCAGGTACTCTCTGATTTCATAGCCCGCCAGTTCGCCTTGTTGATATTCAATACCGCTAATCTCTGGATTCTGGAGCTTTTGGGTATCGAAACGCACCAGTTCCAGCGAAAGTGCCGTAGCTGGGGCAAAGCGGCAAATTCGCTTAACCCACGTAAGGGTATTTTCAACGCGGCTTTGCAGCGATGGAGGTAAACATCTTTGACGGTATCCGTTATCGACATAGTTTCTTGTTTTTTGGCATGGCCCGCAATAACGGCTGCCATGTTTTGCGTTTCTGCCGCAGCAGACGCATTTCGCAGGATGTCTGTTGTTGAACCGTGCTTTGCGGTATCTTGTCTTCCGATTTCTGCGGGAACGTCTTATAGCGAGGCGGTCTGTTAATGTTTTCTTGATCGTTTTTCCCCGATGATGAAGTTCGGCTCCCCAAATCACCTGCTTGCCGCGGGTAAAATCTCCTATCAAAGCAATTCCAGTGGTTTGACTCCCTGGATCAATTTTGGTTTGGAGGGGCTGTACGGCACCTCCTTCCCGCTCTTTAAGAATGATCGTGAAGGGGTAACGGCGAAATACTGCTGCTTTTCCCTTTTTTAGCATTTCTCTCGCCCTTGCAGGGTGGCAGGGCATAAGCGGCTGCTTGTTTTTGTCCAACACAAATACTTTTTGCATGGAAGTTACCTTCCTTTCTCCTTAAATGGGTAATGTGAGCCTCGCCAATGTTATTCTGGCTTTTTGCGTTCGGCACACTGGCTTCAACCCCATATGCCTGTTTAATGCCGGACGATAGAACCCGGGACTGGCTCTCGCATCCCGGGGTATCTTGACCGGAATAACGTAGCCCGCTAGGGCTAAGGCTGGTCAACTTCGAGGCTTCATGCCTCCGTCTTTAGACGGGGTAGTTGACTTCTTTCGTGGTGATAAATAGTTCATCGCGGGGTATACCGCATTTACAGATGGCATTGCCGACCGCTTCCTCGTTGCCGTAAGCCTGCGCTGTATCGATTGCACGATAGCCAACCTCGATTGCATCCAGTACGCAACGCTCACATTCCTCACTGCTTATCTGGTATACGCCATAGCCAAGCACTGGCATCTTAATTCCATTGTTCAAAGTTACATATTTCATAATTAATTTCTCCAATTCATCCATTTGTCATTTCAGGGCATTGCCATCTTGAAATGCATTGCCAACTTTTTCGCCAAGCACTAAATAACAATTGTGCACCGGGTCGAATGAGATCGGCCGCAGCTTAGACGCATCAATCAAGCCATCTTCATCGAGAACGCTTTCATCTGCGCTGACATTGACAATTTCTCCAATTATATTACCGTCCTCATTTATTTTTATCAGGCGGCATTCCAGCGCCATAGGCAGCTCGCAAATGACAGGAGCGTCCACAAAGCGGCTCTTATGTGTAGTAAATCCCGCTTTTTTTAATTTGTCTGGCACATCATTGCCGGAAACCAATCCCACATAATCACAAGCAGCTACATGCGCGGCATCGCCAAAGCTTATCGTAAAGGCTTTTCGGGCCCTGATATTTTCCGTGGTTTTATGATCCGCGCTAAGGCTGAGCATCACGCGGTTGGAATCGTAGATACCTCCCCATGCCGCATTCATAGCATTGGCATTACCTTTTTCATCATAGCTGGCTATAATTAGCACCGGCAATGGATAAAACCATGTCCTCGCCCCAAAATCCTTTCTCATAATTTTTCACTCCTTATATATCTCTTTAGCTATGTAAAAGGCCGCCCAAGCCTTAGGCCAACCCGCATAAAAGGCGATATGTGTTAAAACCTCCGCCATCTCATCCTTGGTTATACCGTTGTCCTTGGCCCTTTGTATATGATGTTTCAGTGAGCTATCGGCTATGCCGCTTGCTACCAGCGCTGTCACAGTAATCATGCTGCGGTCTCGTGCCGAAAGCTTATCTTCCCTCGACCATACTTGCCCGAATAAAACGTCGTCGTTTAACTCAGCAAATTTAGGCGCAAAATCGCCTAATGCATCATGCCCAGCTGTAACTTTTTCCATTTTATATCACCTCAATTTATCATATTGTTCATCGGTCACAGGTTCTAACCATTGTGTTGGCCCGGCCAGTACATCAGCTTCCATGGCGATGTGGGCAAACCAGCTGTCTGCAGCAGCACCATGCCAGTGCTTTATATCAGGCAATATCTCTACGACATCGCCGGCGTGAAGCTCGCGCGCATCCTTGCCTTCCTCCTGATACCAGCCCCTTCCTCCAGTGACTAAAAGGATCTGGCCTCCAGGGTGTTTATGCCAGTTGTTGCGGCATCGCGGCTCGAACACAACATGGCTTATAGGGTGTTTTAATGGGCTGTCATAAGGCACGAGTGAATGAAGGTAGACCGTGCCTATAAAATTTTTTGCAATATCATCGGGGGCTTCTGGGCCTATGGGGAAAATCACTTTTTTGCTAAAATCTTCTTTGTTTTCCATTATTTATTCATCCTTTCTGATAATGCTATTTATATGACTTCCTGTATATCTCAACGCAATCCTCATGGCTCATGGGATATGGGTTACCTGCAAACAGCGGGCCCATCGCCTCGCGGGCATTTCGCGCCAGTTCGTCAAATTCGGAAGGCTCGATACAGTAATCCGACATTTTGAGGCCGGCCACGACGCAGTCCTGTTGAAGTTTTACCAGTGCCGTTATAAAGTCATCCGGCTTTTGCGCGCTTTCCATTCCCAGCGCCTTAGCCATGCGGACAAAGCGCTCATCGCAGACGTGCTTATCTATAAAGAACTCAAAAAATGCTTTCGATATCATGATGAGTCCCGCGCCATGAGGCAGATCGGGATGATATGCAGACATAGCATGCTCCATAGAATGCTCTGCGGTAGTGGAAGAAAGCACCATTGCAACGCCGGACAGCGTATTGGCGAATGCCATGCCGCTGCGGGCTTCCATGTCATTGCCGTCTTTCACAGCACGGGGCAGATATTTGCCAGCGTACTCTATCGATGTCAAGGCATACATATCGCTCATGATATTGTTGAAGTAAGAGATATAACATTCTATGCTTTGCAGCAGGGCATCGAAGCCCTGATAAGCCGTATACTTAGGAGGTACGGTTTTCATGAGCTCGGGATCAACGATGGACAGCACAGGAAATGATTCTTTATAGCCGGCAACGTTTATTTTCTCATTGGTCTCCTCGTTGGTTATAACCCCACCGGCATCCACCTCACTGCCCGTACCGGCAGTCGTCGTAATGCATACTATCGGAACCGGCGGATTCTTAAGTGGCAGCCGTTTGCCGGTCTTGCCACCGGCATAATCCCAAAGGTCGCCCTCGTTATTGACCATAATAGCTATGGCCTTGCCTGAATCCATAACGCTTCCGCCGCCTAAGGCCACTACAAAATCGCAGCCGTTCGCTTTAGCTAGTGCAGCGCCCTCCATGACAGTCCTCTTAATCGGGTTTTGCATGATTTTGTCAAACAGAACGAAATCCACGCCAGCGGCCTTTAACTGTTCCTCAGTCCTTGCGAGTGCCCCATTTTCCCTTACCGATTTGCCGCTCGATATCACTAGCAGCGCTTTCTTGCCGGGCATCTTCTGTGAGCCCAACTCGTTTAGCTTTCCCTCTCCGAATAAAATTTTAGTAGGTATATACATATTGAACTTCATGTTTACATCCATAGCAATCATAAATCCTTTCATTTGAATAATTTTAAATTCCTCTATTAATCTACGTGCTCATAACGCTCCTACAACTTTATGAGGTACGTACGGCTCTTCCAGATAAGCAATTTCTTCAGGTGTAAGCTTTACCGACAGGGCAGCTACGGCGTCATCTAGATGTTCCGCCTTAGTTGCACCAACTATGGGGGCTACAACCGGTTGCTTATGCAGCAGCCACGCCAGCGAAATCTGCGACATCGGGACGCCATGCTTTTGCGCCAGCTCGGCCACTCTGCCTACTATGGCCTTGTCAGTTTCGGCTGTAGAACCGTACTTAGATTTAGCCACCTCATCGGTTTCATAACGATAAGTCGTTTGTGACCAATCGCGCGCAAGCCTGCCCGACGCGAGGGGGCTGTAGGGCGTAACCGCTATTTTCTCTTCGCGGCACAGCGGCATCATTTCCCTTTCTTCTTCCCTGTAGATCAGGTTATAATGGTTCTGCATGGAAATAAAACGCGTCCCATTGTGTTTTTCAGCGACGTGCAACGCTTTTTGGAATTGCCACGCATACATCGCTGATGCGCCTATGTACCTAGCCTTTCCAGCCTTTATGACATCGTTTAGCGCATCCATCGTTTCTTCTATAGGTGTATTATAATCCCACCTGTGGATTATATACAAATCCACATAATCCATACCCAACCGCTTCAAGCTCTTGTCGATTTCGTTCATGATCTCCTTGCGCGACAAACCGGCGCCGTTCGGGCCATCATGCATGCGGTTGAATACCTTTGTTGCCACTACTATCTCGTCCCTATTGGCATAATCATTTAAAGCGCGGCCCAGCACTTCTTCGCTTTTGCCCATCGAATAGACATTGGCGGTATCAAAGAAATTGATGCCAAGCTCAATGGCTTTCTTTATGATGGGACGGCTATGCTCCTCATCCAACACCCACTTATGTACCCATGCATTGGGGTCACCAAAGCCCATGCACCCCAAGCATATCCTCGACACGTCCAACCCTGTATTGCCTAATTTTACATACTCCATAGCGTCCACTTCTTTCTGATTTTATTTGTTTTAATTATGAACTATGGTTAACACTACTCATAGCATACTACTTGGAGTGTACTCCATGTCAATAGGCAATATGCTTTTCCTTGACTTAGAGCCCACTCCAAGTGTTATAATACAATTGGGAGATGATAAGTATGAGAATTGCGGAAGTAAGCGAGAGATGTGGCCTTTCGCCGGATACGCTGCGCTATTATGAGCGCATAGGGCTTATTCCAAGTGTAAACCGGGATAGCAGCGGGATTAGGGATTATACTGAAGAAGATTGCAGGTGGATAGAATTCATCAAATGCATGCGCAATGCCGGCCTGCCTATCGAGGTTTTAACCGAGTACGTCGAACTATTCCAAAAGGGCGATGAAACCATTGAGGCCAGAAAAAGCCTCTTGATCAAAGAACGCGATAAGTTGGTTAAAAAAATAAACGACATGGAACAAACGTTAGCATTGTTAAACTATAAAATCGAAAGATATGAGCAGAAGATGGTGCCGATTGAAAATGAGTTAAAAATGGTCTTGCCCGCTGCTTCTATCTCAGATTGATTGAATTACCTATTTCAACATCCAGTACGGGTTCTATAGCCCTGTATCGCAAATAAGTCATCATGTTAGCATCATCATATCGGATAGGACAACATGATGATATAAACCAAACGGTTAATATATAGGCAGCGATATAAAAATAAAAAGGAGGTTGCCACCTACAAAACCCAACCCGATAACATAACAAGGCGATGTATATACAGATAAGACAACAAAGAACAGGCGATATCAACACATAACAGGCCATAATATACTGAAAATGGGATAGAGAGGGCATAAAAAGCTACTTGCAGGATCTATTGCTAAAATGCCGGTTTAATGCTGCCAGGGTTGTGTAGGGGCGGTAGTGTCAAATAAGTAATGAAAAAATCACAAATTATACTATTATTTGTTCTAATTTTTTTAGTAATAGGTTTCTTTGTCCTTCAGACCTATAGCCTTTCACTCGGACTTGTCAGAGCGGGTTTGAATCCGGGTGATGTTGAGACTATTGAACACAGCTATGACAGTGTCATGAAGGAGTTTAAAGTAATAAAAACTAGTTCAAAAGAGCATGAGATAGTGCTAGCTTTGGTTAATAAAGATTCTATGGGCTTCTGGAAAGTGAAAAATACCAGCGAAGCGACTTCTGCCAGACCAAACCTTGTTGAGATTGCATGGATGAGGGATGCCGGAGCAAGAAGATTTACCCATACAGAGAATGCAATATTTGAAAATGAGTGGCATTATGCCTATTATGGAACAAATGCAGCTAAACTTATAGAGTTTCTTCCCGGGCAAATTCCTGATAATGTTGCGGTGAATATACGCCAGGCAGGACAGAAATTCTGGATTCACTTAATATCATTCTCTGAACCGGAAGTGATAAGCAATATCAATATAGAAGCTTTGCTGAAGGAAAACAAGTGTATTACTTCTGAATAATGTTTTATTATCTTTTAAGCCCCTAACGAGATTGTACAGCATATCTTAGCTATGATAACATATAAATAAGCGTTGGGAGGAACAAATAATTATGGGGCAAAAACAATACAGTGAAGAACTTAAAGAGCAATTAGTGCTTTATACATCTTCGCTCTTTCTCTTTAATAAAGACTCCCGAAGATCGTCAATTGAATCCTGCATTGAACCTACTCTACCATTGTCTACATCTTCCTGCGCATCTGCAAGTGCTCTGAGCAATTCTAATTCAGCTTTCATTTGTTTGTAGTCTTGTAATCCAAGAACAACTGTATCTCCCTGGCCATTAACAGTGATGATAACCGCTTCTCTTGTTTCTTTACACTTTTTAGATATTTCGTTATAATGATTTCTTAAATCTGCTGATGGCCTAATATTTGCTTCCATGATCTCACCTCTTTCTGGCACTTTTCTATATTCATATTATATCGTGGTTTGACTATATTATAAACATAAAATCCACTTTAAATTCATTATCAACTTTCGCCCGGTCGGCGGAGAACATATTGATGGCAAAATTGGTATCGCAAATCTACGATTTCCATATATATTCCCCGCAACTGCCCCGCCGGTAAAAAGAACCAACCCCCTGTATTAGGACTCCCCCTCCCCAACATAGAGTTAGTAGTAGTCGTATAGTGTTTTATTAGTTACTCATTAGTTACTACTAGACAACATCATCTAACTATGCTATAATATATCTAAATAAAACAATAGGAGGTTTTGCTATAATGAAAGCATGGTTAATTAGACCATTCCCAAATGATATTGACAGACTTACAAACTTTAAAACTGATAACATCATTGCCATTGGATGGCCTGAGGTATCTTCTCTTGCTGGAAAAGACAAAAATGAAATAAGAGAGATTCTTAAGAAGCACCCAAAGAATTATTCCCCTAACCAATTAGGTGCTGCTCTGACAACCGTAGATACCTTTGTCAACAGAATATCTAAAGATGACTTAGTTGTAATTCCTTATGAAGATGATATCTATTTTGCACAGGTTATAAGCGACTATTTTTTTGAACCTACTAAAGTTAATGATGGCTATCCACATCAAAGAAAAGTTAAATGGTTAAAAGGTCCTATATCTAGGAGTCAACTTCCAGATGATTTAAGAAATTCACTTAGAGCTCCTATGACAGCAGCTGATTTAAGCCGCCATATCAATCTTATTAAAAATTTTTTAAATGATGATTCTTCTGAAGCTGTACAATCCTCACCAGCCTTAATGGATATTTATTATCCATTAAGAACTGATTTGAATTGTACTATAAAAATACCAGAGGACATCACCAAAGAAGAAGCAGAACGCTTAGGAGACTTTGTCAAAACATTATACTTTAATTAATAGGTATAAACTTTACCCTTCTTACCCCAGCGGCCATCTTCCTTTGCTGCCTTTCTATCATGACAGGGCTTACAAAGGAAGATGGCCGCTGGTAATTCTATTATTCTTTAAACACCATACGCGGAGACTATTAAGCCCCCTAACGATACTGGACAGCATGTATTAACCATGATAACATATAAATAAGCGTTGGGGAAGGAGTAAATCAATTATGGCACAAAAGCAGTATAGTCAGGAATTCAAGGAACAAGTGATAAGAGAAAGCAATGATGTTGGCAATGTATCCATAGAGGTCCGCAGGCACGACATATCCTCAAATACAATATATGGTTGGATAAGCGCTGCTAAAAAGAGGGTTTTCTGCTAAGCTATATGTAATCTTCTGCAACAAGTCCATAAATTGAATAATCACAGATACCTTGGTTATTCCAATCTCCCTGTTTTATGGTCCCCTCATAAATTAATCCGCATTTTTTCATGATACACTCACATACTTATGGAGAGGCCACGTTAAATCTTTTGTGCCTAAATGTTTCATTCTACGTGACCCTCCATATTATTTAAAAGCAATCATCTTTTCTTGTTAAGATCTAACTTTTTGTAGAATCTTTACAACCTCTTCCGTCCTTAAAACCTTACCGTAAGAGACCACTTTTCCGTCCACGACCAGAGCGGGGGTTGACATCACGCCATAGGCCGCGATCTGTGAGAAATCCGTTACATGGTCAATGGTAGTATCCATGCCGAGCAGCTTAAGCGCCTCTTTTGTTGCCGCCTCAAGCTGATTGCATTTTGCGCACCCGCTTCCTAGTATCTTCACGCTCGCGCCCTCGGTTTTAGCATGCTCGGCCTTTGCCATACTTTCTGCATCGCAGTTTCCTCCGCAGCAGCAGGATGTGGTTTCTTCCTTTCTCTTTCCGAATAGTGGCATGTTTATTATACTTCCTTTCCATTATATTTTTGTTGTTTAACAGCAATTGTCTCCGCAGGAACATACGGATTTGTTTTTTTTTCCCTCATAAAAACTCTTCAAATTATCTGGCAACTCGTAGTTTCCGCAAGAACAACCGGATTCAGTCCTGCTGAATACAGCCTGAAGGATAGCTTCTGCTAGCATTTCCTTTGGTGGTATTTCATAGCTCTCCCCGTTGTGTTCAAATACCCGGCAGTCAACATCAGCCCCGCTGATTTCGCTGCAGCAATCGCAGCCATTTTCAGCAACTGATTGGAATATATCCCGACCGTTTACCCGGATTGTGGGAGATGATAGGAATTGGTATTGCCTGGCAAGCTCTGCTGTTTTCATTTCTATTTTGTTATACTCAACCTCATATCCAGCAAGCTTCAAGGCCGGGGTAAGCGTTGCCATCACCTCGTCGAGCACTGCATCCGTACCTATGCAACGGTTACAGGTCTGCAAATCAAGATAGAGATACTCAACAGCGATCTTCTTTTCAGAAGATGTTTCACATCTATACGAACAGCAGCTTTCTGCAGATTCCTGCATGCCGTTCATAGGTACCCAGCCGGTATCGTCGCCAACGTAGACAATTGCGCCAACCGGGCAAAGATTGCCGCACGTGTGGCAATGGTCGATGCAAGCTTCGGGATGTGCTACAACGGGCGATGGTGCCTTTGCTGGGTCATAGACGCCGTGAGGACACCTTGTGATGCAAATGCCGCACTCGGTGCATAGCGCGTAATCAATAACGGGATACCAAGTCTTTGCCATAATATGTTCCTCCTATTATATAATAAATCCCTGAATAACGTTAAAAAAGTAGCCTACTATAATGATACCAATGGTGCAGATCGCGATGAACAGCGCCAACAGTTTCGGCTTGACAGCCTTGCGCAGCATAACCATAGATGGTATAGACAGCGTAGTGACAGCCATCATAAACGAAAGAACGGTGCCGAGATCGGCCCCTTTGGATAACAAGGCTTCCGCAATCGGGATGACACCAAAGATATCAGCATACATCGGAACGCCGACAAGCGTAGCTAATACTACGCCGAACGGATTTTTACTGCCGAGCGCCGCGATCACCCATTCCTCGGGAATCCAGTTGTGAATAATGGCCCCGATGCCCACGCCGATCAGGATATATGGAAACACCTTTTTAAAGGTGGACAGCATCTGGTCCTTCGCATAAGCCAGCCGATCCTTCATTGCCAGGTCGGGTGATTCTATGTCTACGCTTCCAGCCGTCATAATAAAGCTTTCCACGTGCCTTTCCATGTGCAGCTTCTCAATAATCGTACCGCCAATGACAGCGATAATCAGCCCGACGATTACATAGATGACGGCTACTTTCGCACCGAAAATGCTCATCAGCAGAAGCAGCGAACCTAAGTCGACCATCGGGGAAGAGATGAGGAACGAGAACGTTACCCCAACAGGAAGCCCTGCCGATGTAAAGCCGATGAACAGCGGAATGGATGAGCAGGAACAAAACGGCGTTACCGTGCCGAGCAAGGCCGAAACTGAGTTGGCCCCGATGCCATGGAATCGGCCTAATATCTTTTTACTGCGTTCCGGTGGAAAATAGCTCTGAATATAACTGATAAGGAAAATCAATAAGCACAGCAATATCGTGATCTTAATAACATCGTAGGCAAAAAACTCGATGCTGCCGCCCAAACGGGCAGATGTATCCAGTCCCAGCACAGAAAGGGCACTTCCGATCAGCTCATCGAGCCATCTCATGCCAAGAATCTGATATTGAATAAAATCCCAAATTCCTTTTAATATTTGCATCCCGAGGAAAACCTCACCTTCAATTTAAAAAACCATCATATCAAATAATTTTGATGTATTCTGCTTTATAAAAGCCATTCAGACGATGGCTTTTATTGTTTGCAGCAGGTATTCTCTTCTAAAAATGCGTTCGGCGTTGTCAGCTCTTTCAGCAGAGCAACGGCGTAAGCGCTGCCATTTTCGCTGAGCTTGTAGTGTACCCATTTTCCTTCCTGCCGGCTCTCCACAATACCCGAATCAACTAAAACCTTCATATGGTAGGAAAGCCCGGATTGCCCTAAGTCTAACTGCTCAAGAAGGACACAGGCGCATTTCTCGCCACTGCGCAAAAGCTCAAGTATTTGCAGGCGCTTTTCATCGCAAAACGCTTTAAATATCTTTGCGTGCTCCTCATATTTTGTTTCCAAATAATCACCTCATATCAAAAATATTTGATATGTTACTATTATATGAGTCAAATCAAATCTTGTCAATACTTCTTTGCTTGTGGCAACGGGCCACGGTGTGATATGCTGGCATCGGCATCAAATCATAGAGGCCGGCGGGGCCCGTTATCAGCATATTTTCCTACTGTCCTGATACAAGCTGCTTTCTATTGTTGAAGAAACTTTTATAGGAAAGAAAGCAGGCAACAAATGAAGATATGGACGTTGTGGAAAGCAGCATAAAAGTAACCATTATCTGATACTTTATGGCCTCAACGGGCGATGTCCCCGCGAGTATCAGGCCCGTCATCATGCCTGGCAGCGATACGATGCCGAGGGCCTTTGCCGAATCAATGGTTGGCAGCATGCCGGTTTTAATAGCATTGCGTATTATTTCTATGGACGCGGGCAATATATCGGCACCTAATGAAAGCTTTGTTTCCACCTCGTCGCGCTTATCCTTAAAATCGGCGGCGAGTTGCTTATAGCACAGCCCTAAAGCGACCATGGCATTGCTTATAATCATGCCGCTTATAGGTATGATTTGATATGGCTCATACTGTATGGTTTTTGAAAGCACCAGTACCGTCAAAGTTACTATGGTTCCTATCATAATGGATAAAAACGATATCACAAGGCCGTTTTTTATGCCTTTGCCGCGATTAGCCGCGTTATAGGCCGCATTAAACGTCATGAATAGCAATAGTAGCGTCGTAAATATAGGGCTTTTCATTCCAAAAATATATTCTAATATGTAGCCGACCACCACTAATTGAACGACTGCCCTTACAGCACCGATTATTATCTCTTTTTCCAGCTTGAGCCTTTGCCAATAGGAAAAAAAGAGCGCTATAAGGACAAGAGATGAGGATATTAGAAGCGATGTCGTGCTTATGGTATTTGAAGCGTTCATTTTATAACCTCCACCGATGTTAATTGCCCATTTTCTATTTTAAAAAGTTTGTTGGCGTATTTTCTGCTTTGTTCAGCGTTATGTGTAACCCATAGTATAGTTGTACCTTTTTTACTAAATGAAACTATAACATCTTCAACGGTTTTAGCATTTTCCGCATCTAAGGCAGATGTTATCTCATCCAAAAGCAGGACTTCAGGCTTAAATAACAAACTCCTGATAAGCGCTATTCTCTGCCTTTCACCACCTGACAGATTCCGCACATCCCTGCTCAGGTAATCGCTTGACATATGAAACATTGAAAACATGGCGTCGATTTTTTCTTTATCGGGTTTCATGCCGCGTATTGTAAATGGGAAATATATATTTTCAGCGACAGTATCGCCAAAAAGATAGGGCGTCTGGGAACAATACACTATTTCTCTTCTCAATTCGGTCGGCTCATATTCTTCGACGTTTTTCCCTTTATACATTATTTCTCCTTCGCTTGGGCTGATCAGATTGCTGCATAATCTGAGAAACGTGCTTTTTCCGCTGCCCGACGGCCCTATTATAGAAATGAAGTCATCTGCCTCTATATCGGCATTTATGCCTTTTAATATATAGCGCCCCTCATTTATGAAAGACACATTATGAAACTCCAATAATGCCACTTAAACGCCTCCTAACATCGAAATAATTATAACATCTGCCCGGTTTTATAATCAAGGATGTTTAACCGCATGCCAGGGCCACCGCTCCGCGTTGAACAATAGACTATTAAATATCTGCAAGATAATACCTAATTGAACAATGTGCTATATTGTTTATAGGCAAGAGCATCTGCTAAGATATTAGTAAGAAAGTTGTATCAGGCAAAACCGCGCGGTTTCACATAGGGTGATACAAGGCATGCCCTTTGATACAAAATATAGCGAAAGGAGTGCCGGGCTGCCTGCCCGGCTGATTTCAATGACTGGTAAACAACGCGTATATGCGACGATGCGGCATGAAAATACGGACAGGGTGGCATGGGTGCCATTTGCAGGCATACATGCGGGTAAACTCGCAGGATATAGCGCTACAGAGGTCCTAACAGATGAGGATAAGCTTTTTGAATCATTGGTAAAAGTCAATGAGGCCTATAAGCCAGATGGGCAACCTATAATGTTTGACTTGCAAATAGAGGCTGAAATACTGGGCTGCGAATTAATGTGGGCGCAAAATACGCCGCCGTCGGTCAAGGCCCATCCGCTGGAGGGCAAGGCGGACGTACCTTCTTATATGCCCAAACCGGAAGATGGCAGATTACCATTAGCCCTTAATACATTAAAAAGGTTGAAAAATAGTGAGATAGGTCAAAATACTGCATTGTATGGTTTGGTGTGCGGGCCTTTTACATTGGCGTCGCATCTTAGAGGCAATGATATATTCATGGACATGATAGATCAGCCGGATTATGTCAAAAAGCTTTTGGCTTATACGGCTGAAGTGGCTAAAGCAGTAGCCGGATATTATATAGAAGCTGGCGCTGATGTAGTGGCAATAGTTGATCCATTGGTATCACAAATATCGCCAATGCATTTCGCCGAGTTTTTAAACGAAGGCTTTACAGACGTATTCGCATTTATAAAGCAAAGATGGGTATTCTCTTCGTTTTTTGTTTGCGGCAATGCCACGCGCAACATTGAAGAGATGTGTAGGACCAATCCTGATTGTATCTCAGTAGATGAAAACATCGATATGCTGTCTGCCAAAAAAACAACTGATCGGTATAATATAGCAATAGGAGGCAATATACCGCTTACTTCAATAATGCTGTACGGCTCCCAGCAAGACAACATGAAATATGTGATTGATCTGCTGGACGCCCTAGACCATCATAACCTTATAATTTCCCCAGGCTGTGATATGCCGTATGATGTGCCGCCTGAGAACGTCATGGGTGTGCAACAGGCTATAGAGGATACGGAGGCGGTGAGGGCCATGCTTAAAAATTATACCGCCCAGGAAGAAGATATAGATATAGAGCTTCCCGATTACAGCAGCCTTAAAAAACCGCTCATAGAGGTATTTACGATAGACTCGGCCACATGCGCTGCTTGCGGCTACATGGTAGACGCCGTTAAAGTCGCGAAAGAGCATTTCGGTGACAAAATAGATTTTGTAGAATATAAGGCGGTAAACAGGGAAAATATATATAGGATAAAGAAAATGGGCATAAAGAATTTGCCTTGCATATTTATAAACGGTGAGCTTAAGTATTCATCCATAATACCGGACAGAAAAGAACTATTCGAAGAGATAGAAAGGTATATTGAGCAATATGAGCGGAAATAAGAGCAAGAAAGTCTATTTAATAACAGGATTTTTGGGTGCTGGCAAAACAACCCTTATAAAAAATATTATAAACGGTAACAGCGGTAAGAAAATAGGCGTAATAGTCAATGAATTTGGGAAAATCGGCGTAGATGGGGAAATATTGCAAAAAGAAGGCATAGAATTGCATGAAATAACAAACGGTTCCATATTTTGTGTATGCCTCCAAGCAACTTTTGCGCAGAGCTTGATAGAGCTCTCGTCTTTTCCGATTGATATACTCTTGATAGAAGGGTCCGGCATGGCTGATCCGTCTAACATGGACGCCATACTCGAGGATATAAAAGGCAAAGCAGCCGCGCCGCTTGACTATATGGGGGATATATGCGTGGTGGATGCCGCAAGCATAGACAAACTTGTGCAGTCCTGCATGCCCGCCCAAAAACAGATAGTGTATGCCGATTATATTATCATCAATAAAGCTGATAAAGTTGACGATAAAAAGATAGAGCTTGTAAAGCAGCTTGTATCCGCCTTGAATCCTTATGCCGCAATTGAAGTCACAAATTTTTCAAAGGTCAGCTCAGATATACTGGAGAAGGTTGGCGCCTTTGACAAAGAACCGTCTGATTTACTGCAAAGCTGCAATACGCCCGCTAACAAGCCTTCTATAGTGCATGTGGAATATAGCGGAGATACAGAAGAGAGCGCATTTAAATCATTTATTCAAAGTATTATTGACGATGCCTTTAGAATAAAGGGTTTTTTTAAGCTCGGCGGGCATTGGATGCACGTAGACGGCGTAGACGGCGAATTTATAATAAAACCGGTAAATACAAAGCGCCAGCATTCAGAGCTGGTAATATTCCCGATACAAGAAGAAAGCGCACATCTGAAGATAAAAGAAAAATGCCAGCGGTTCTTTGGCGGTGAAGTTCATGAATACAAAAGGAAATCGGTCGCAGTTTGTGATGTGAAAGCTTAAATATTAGGATTTATAAAAAAGCTCTTAGTTTGAACAACAACTAAGGGCTTTTACTTTTGATTTACTCTTAAACGCTAGACATGCTGTTTATATAGTATTAAAATAGAAGCAACGAAACTTGCGGGACTGCGCGGATAATTATTTGCGCAGCCTTAAAATTGTCTAATAATTTCAAATATAAATATAAGGAGAATGATAGTATGCAAGACAGGATAATCTATATTGACGGCGAGTTTTACCCTAAGTCCGAAGCCAAAGTCTCCGTTTTCGACCATGGCTTTTTATACGGCGATGGCGTGTTCGAAGGGATAAGGGCGTATAATGGCAGGGTCTTTAGATGCGAGGACCACATAAACAGATTGTACGAAGGTGCTAAGGCCATAGACCTGCAGATACCCATGACTAAAGATGAGATGACCGAGGCTATGCTCGAGACCATAAGGCGCAATGGATTAAAGGATAGTTACATACGGCTTGTAGTATCGCGCGGGGCTGGCGATTTAGGGTTGAGCCCTACCAAATGCCCGAAGCCTACGGTAGTTATAATAGCCGACACAATAGCAATATATCCGGCTGAAACATACCAAAATGGCCTTACAGCTATAACCGCATCGGTGCGCAGAAATAATGCTTCATCATTGGACCCGCAGATAAAATCGCTTAATTATCTCAACAACATATTAGCTAAGATAGAAGCCAACCGCGTCGGCGCGGATGAGGCTATATTGCTTAATCAAAACGGTTTGGTAGCTGAGTGCACCGGCGACAACGTTTTTGTCATAAAAGACGGCGCGGTCATAACGCCGCCTATATACATCGGCGCGTTAAATGGGATAACCCGGCGCGTAACCATAAATATAATAAAGCGGCTGGGCATACCGTTTGAAGAAAAAGAATTTACGCTGTATAACCTTTATAACGCTGATGAATGCTTCTTCACCGGTACGGCCGCGGAGGTCATAGCGGTAACTACAGTGGATGGCCGTACGATAGGCAGCGGCAAATGCGGTCCTATAACGGCCAAAATACTGGAGGAATTCCGCAAAGCCACAAGCGATCCAGCGCAAGGCAAAGAAATATATTGAGGAGCTGTGCAGATGAGAAGCGATAATGTAAAAAAAGGCGTCGAAAAGGCGCCGCATAGGTCACTGTTTTATGCGCTTGGTTTTACCAAAGAAGAACTCGACCGGCCGCTAATAGGCGTAGTGAACGCGAAAAGCGAAATAATACCAGGGCATAAACATTTGGATATAATAGCCGAAGCAGTAAAGGCCGGGGTGCGAATGGCCGGGGGTACGCCAATAGAGGTACCCTCTATTGGCGTGTGCGACGGTATATCAATGAATCATGAGGGCATGAAGTACTCGTTGGCTAGCCGCGAGCTCATAGCTGATTCCGTAGAAACGCTGGCCATGGCCCATGGATTTGATGGGCTTGTGCTCATACCCAACTGCGATAAAATAGTCCCTGGCATGCTCATGGCAGCAGCAAGGCTGGATATACCAGCCATAATAATGAGCGGCGGGCCTATGCTCGCTGGCCGCTTAGGTGATAAAACGCTTGATTTGAGCAGCTTGTTCGAAGCGGTGGGTGCTATAAAGGCAGGTACTATAAGCGAGCAAGAGCTCGAGCAGCTTGAGCTTTGCGCATGCCCTGGCTGTGGCTCGTGCTCAGGAATGTATACGGCCAATTCCATGAACTGCCTATCTGAAGCCATTGGCATGGCACTTCCGGGCAACGGCACCATACCGGCGGTATATGCCGAGCGCGAGCGTTTGGCCAAATATGCCGGCATGAAAATAATGGAGCTTGTGGATAAAGGCATCGCGCCTAGCAGCATAATGACTAAGAAAGCGTTTGAGAATGCCCTGGCGGTAGACATGGCGCTGGGCTGCTCGACCAATTCAGCATTGCATCTGCCTGCTATAGCGCATGAGCTGGGCATAGACTTGAACCTCGATATTATAAACGAGATAAGCTCGCGTGTACCTAATTTATGCCATCTGAGCCCTGCGGGGCAGCATCATGTGGAGGACTTATATGCTGCGGGGGGCGTTTCGGCCGTTATGAAGGAGCTTACAAAAAAAGACCTGCTGCATACCGATGTTTTGACCGTTTCCGGCAAGTTAGCCGATGTAATAGCTGATGCCGGGGTCAAAAACTATGATGTAATACGACCGATAGATAATCCGTACAGCGCTACAGGCGGCATAAAGGTATTGCGCGGCAACATAGCGCCCGACGGCGCTGTGGTTAAGCAGTCGGCTGTCGCCCCTGAGATGCTGGTGCATACAGGGCCGGCGCGGGTTTTTAACTCTGAGGACGAGGCTATAGCCGCCATATATGATAAAAAAATACAAAAGGGCGATGTGATAATAATACGCTATGAAGGGCCGAAAGGGGGACCGGGTATGCGCGAAATGCTGTCTCCCACATCGGCTGTGGCCGGCATGGGGTTAGATAAAGACGTGGCATTAATAACCGACGGGCGTTTCTCAGGCGCTACGCGCGGGGCCTCTATAGGCCATGTCTCCCCGGAAGCGGCGGTGGGAGGCCCTATAGCCGTACTGCGCGATGGCGATATAATAGATATAGATATACCCGGGGGCAAGATGAATGTGAGACTTAGCGATGAAGAGATAAAATCCCGCTTAGCAGAATGGAAAGCCCCGGAGCCGCGCGTTAAAAAAGGATACCTGGCCCGGTACGCCAAGCTCGTGACCTCTGGCGATAAGGGCGCGGTATTATCAGATTGAGGTGACTTATGGAATTAATACTTATACGCCATGGCCAATGCCGGGCTGGAAATGGCAGCGTTTATTGCGGCTGGACCGACGAGCCTCTTACCGATGAAGGCGTGCGCCAAGCGTACGCCCTAGCCAAGAAGCTTGCCGACCGCAAACTGCGCGCCATATATACCAGCCCGCTTAAAAGGGCCAAAGACACGGCTCTTGCCATAGCATCAGTACAAGGGCTCACGCCCATAGAGGACGATGACTTAAAAGAGCTTAATTTTGGGCGTTGGGAAAGCAGAAGCTGGCGCGAAATAGCCGAGCTTTATCCGGAAGACTGGCTTCAATGGAGCCGCGATTGGAAGGACTTCATCATGCCGGGCGGTGAAAGCCCGCGCAACATGTTCGAGAGGACATCGAGAAAGATCGATGAGATAATAGAGCAGTGCAAGGATGAAGAAGACGCTCAGGTGGCGGTGGTTAGCCATCAAGGCTGCATAAGGGCTATGACGTGCCATTTGCTGGGCCTGGGATTAGACGCTTATTGGCGCTTTAAGATGGGCCCTGGCGGAATGGCGGTATTTGAGATAAATGACGATAAGTTCGCTATATTAAGCCACTGGGAATAGGAGGTGCGCGTTATGGCAAATGATAGCAGCAGGCAGAAGCTGAGGGAGATTTTGGCCAACTCTCAGGCTGCAGCTTTTTTGACCAATACGGCCGAGCATATAAAGGGCCTGCTAGAAGATGGCAAGGACTACAGGCAGTATTTGGACGAAGGCATAATTGAAGTATGGCATTTCGTCCTTGACTTTTTCAAAGGCGAGATAAGATTTGATGCTTGCGGGCTCGGCTCAGTTGAGCGCTACAGCCGTATGGTTAGCGAGCGCGCAAACGCTCTTAAGGCTTATCTCATAGAAGCTGATGTAACCGACGAGGTTATAGGCACCTATTATAACGAGAGGATAATGCCCAAGTCCGGGCCGGCTGTAAATGAGCACAAGGTTTTAGATGAGATAATGAGCTATGTTCTCGCGGATGCTGAGGAGGATGAGCAAGGCGCGCCCGTACTCAATGACGAAGTGACAGATAGGATGGCCGAGGTACTGGACATTTTGCCTGTGCCATGGACTAAGCAGGACTTTTTTGATTATGTAGCTGATGCTTTGCGCTCTGAATTTGAATATAAAGATGAGGAAATGGCCGATGAGATTATACAGAGCCTTAAGCAGTCCTTTACGGGGCGTTTAGAGGCAAACTATGGCGTGTTTTTTCCTGACATAGCAGCTAAGATAGACAAGCTTCAGCAGCTAAAACCGTTGAAGCAGAGCGATGCTGAGTTAAGCGCTGCGCGCGATGAATTGGTGATGCTATTCGACGATATAGCCGCTAGCCTGGGCTTTTGCATTACGTTAAAAATGGCCTTGAGGGCAATTCAAATTTCTGTAAAATACAGCATTGATTTAGCGGGGAAATGGGCTCCTATGGCAAGGCTGCTCGAAGAGTTTTCGGAGTTTACGCCGGGTTTGATAGATAATGGCCGATTAAATCAGCTGTTTGAGAGAATAAAAGAAGGCGTGGAGAGCGCATTGGACGAGGAGGGGGATAAAGGCTTATCGCCTAACGATTTGCGCGAAATGATAATGAATCAAGATGGCGAATTTGAGGATATAACCGAAGAATTTATGGATGCTATCGCGCCATCCCATTTTGATTATGCTGAGCCTGTTTATTGGGAAGAAGAAGCTGAAGAGCCTGTGGATGAAGGCTATGCCGAGGCGAGGATAAAAGAGCTTATAGACTTTATGAATGAATCAATGGCTGATATGCCGTCTATGTATAGGCGGGCGCGCATGAAGATGATAATAAAGGTGTTGCCTATCTACCTGGACGATTTAGACGAGTTCTTTAATTATGTTCATCAAGCGCTCGAATTTATGCCGTCGGATGGCGTTTTGCTTTTTATAGAATCGAGGCTGGACAGCTTAATGGAAGATGAGGAAGATGAAAAATACGAAGAGGATGAGGACGAGCGATGAAGCTTTTTATAATAGACAGGTTTGAAGGCGAATGGGCGGTTATAGAATATGGGGAGCGCATATTCAATTTTCCACGCGAAGCACTGCCCTCTGGAGCAAAAGAGGGGGATGTCTTAAAGATAGAAGTCAGCGTTGATGCAGATGCCACGCGCAGCCGCGCGGAAAAAATAAAACGATTGGCCGATGAACTTTTTGAGGATTGACCATGCGGACGATTTATTTTAAAGGAGGCAACAGCTATGGGCAACGTATTCGGATTTATAGGCTTTATGCTTCAGGCATTTTTTAAAAACAGCAAAAAACTCTATACCTGGTTTTATAAGCAAGCAGTGAAATATCATGCGACGTATCCGTATGCGCTGCTGTCTTATGGCATAATAAAACTCAACGAGGGCGATTATAAAGCTGCTGACGAGCTGTTTAAGCAGGTGCTGAAAAATAAAAAGCTCAACTGGACGGTGGATAAGATAGCCCGCGTCGACAGGGCGCTGACGCAGTGGAAGCTGGGCAACTTAGACCGCGCTATAGAAATATTAGAGGCTGTATGCAAGGAGTACGAGAGGGCTGACAGCTTTGCTACGTTGGCCTATTTTTATATATTGAAGGGCGACTACGAAAAGGCCAAGTTATATAACGAAAAAGCGTTGGAGGAGGAAGAAGACCACGCGCCCGCTCTGGATAACTACGGCCAGATGTATTACAGGCAGGGCGATTACGAAGCTGCTAAACAGTATTTTCAAAAGGCTCTGGATAAAAAACCTAATATGCCGGACTCCATGTATTACCTCGCTTGTATAGCCGCGGAAGAAGGCCGCTATCAAGATGCCCAAGAGTACTTGGAAAGAGCGCTGGAGAGCCCGATACGCCCGCTCAATACCGTAACCCGGGAGCAGATAGAGGAAAAACTGAAAGAAGTTAAAGAGAAGGTGTAAATATGGATGCGGCGGAATTTGAATTAGGCGACGTAGTCCAGATGAAAAAGCCTCATCCGTGCGGCGGCAACGAATGGGAAATAACGAGGACCGGCGCTGACTTTAAAATAAAATGCCTGAAATGCGGCAGGATCATTATGCTGCCGCGCTGGGAATTTGAAAAAAAGGTGAAGAAGAAAATCGGTCATAAGGAGGTCCAAAATGGAGAACAGGACGATAATTAAAGGCGGCCGCATATTTACAGGCCGCTGTTTTATAGATAATGGTGCCGTTGAGATACAGGGCAGCCGTATAGCCGATGTGCATTATAATGCCGATGAGTACGAAGCGCATGCCGGTGACAAAGTGGTGGATATAAGCGGCATTATAGCGACGCCCGGCTTTGTGGACATACACATACATGGCGCTATGGGATGCGATGCCATGGATGGCTCTTATGAATCGATAAATACAATATCGAAGGCCATAGCCTTACATGGTACGACATCGTTTCTGATAACGACCATGACAGCGCCTGTAGGAGATACTTATAATGCCATCAGAGCCGCTGCTGAGGCTATAGACAAAGGAACCGATGGAGCACAGGCTTTGGGCGTGCATATGGAAGGGCCGTTTATAAATGCCCAATACAAAGGCGCGCAATCGGCTGAACTTATAATGCCGCCTTCCGTAGAAGCGTATAGGGCTATGGTCGGCGAATATGAAAGTATAATAAAGCGCGTTACGTTAGCGCCTGAAGTGGAAGGCGCGCTTGAAGTCGTAAGTTATTTAAAAAGCAGGGGCGTTCTCATATCAGCAGGCCATACATCGGCGGCATTTGACCAAATGATGGCGGCGCATAAGGCTGGCGTGAGCCACGTGACGCACCTTTACAACGGCATGAATCCTATACATCACAGGCAGCCGGGCGCGGCGGGCACAGCGCTGTCGCAGGACGGCTGGACGGTTGAGGTCATAGCCGACTGCGTGCACGTGCATCCAGCTATGCTCAGGCTGGCATGGCTATGCAAAGGGGCGGACAGATGTGCCCTTATAACCGACGCCATGGAGGCTACCCTGATGGGCGATGGCGTGTATGAGCTGGGCAGTCAAAAAGTTATCGTAAAAAACGGCCAGGCCAGATTGGAAGCCGGCAATCTCGCCGGCAGCACGCTGACATTGGATGCGGCCGTAAAAAATATGGTGGAAAAAGCTGATATACCCCTTGGAGATGCTCTGGCCATGGCCTCGCTCGTGCCTGCTGCACTGGTAGGCGAGGGTGATAGAAAAGGCCGCTTGGAGGCCGGATATGATGCGGATATAGTGTTGCTGGATGAATCCGATATTTCTGTTAAAGGCGTAATGGTAGGCGGAAAATGGCAGAAAAATTTTTAAGATGTGTCAATAGTCAGGGAAAATGTCATAACAAATGAATGATACTTACTCAATGAAAATGTCACATTAACACGCTAACTTACCTTAGATATGACCTTGCATGACGCTAAACACAATTTATGCAGCTAACTATTAACTATACCGCCTTAATATTAGCATTAGAATAATATAAAAACTGATATTATCAGCCCTTAACGATGAAAAAAGACAATACTACCCCTATACCTACCAATAACCGAGCTTAAACAGCTATATCGCTCAAAAGATGCACTTGACGCATATTTGATTAATAGCTATTATATAACCGATTGGTAAGCATAAAGCCTAACAATGGCCA
>ENA-UPSB01000750-UPSB01000750.1-bioreactor-metagenome-genome-assembly--contig:-NODE-750-length-47819-cov-20.217172_pt1 | contig 47819 bp, 32 predicted proteins | sample MGYA00238182_ERZ773286 | MGnify/ENA primary metagenome ERZ773286 (study PRJEB29026, sample SAMN07631240) | bioreactor metagenome | isolation source: Switchgrass digestor | place: USA: Dartmouth...
GTCCTCATCTTCTTCGTCATCTGTCGCACCCCGCATGGGGTGCGTGGATTGAAATATCAATTTAGGTAGGTCAGCCTTATCCCAATAACGGGTCGCACCCCGCATGGGGTGCGTGGATTGAAATATATATTGTACTCAAGTGGTTGGGATTTGAGAAGCGTCGCACCCCGCATGGGGTGCGTGGATTGAAATATCGTGGAATGTGGCATTTTGCAAGATTTAACACGTCGCACCCCGCATGGGGTGCGTGGATTGAAATGCTTTTAGTGAACGGCATATCCCAGGATTGAATAGTCGCACCCCGCATGGGGTGCGTGGATTGAAATTTCCTCCTCCTCGTCCTCATCTTCTTCGTCATCTGTCGCACCCCGCATGGGGTGCGTGGATTGAAATTCCCGTATCATACCATTGAAGCTATGTTTTTCGGAGTCGCACCCCGCATGGGGTGCGTGGATTGAAATCAAGTAGATTATCTGCCTAATGCAAAGAAAATAAGTCGCACCCCGCATGGGGTGCGTGGATTGAAATCTGTGATTCATATTCACTTATGGGCTTAACCACGGTCGCACCCCGCATGGGGTGCGTGGATTGAAATATAAATAAGGGCAAGTTAACTCCTGAAGAGGCTAATTATAGACACTGGCATGAGGTATGGGGCCGGGTGGCAAAGGAGGTAGGTTTGGATTATGGACGGGAAGAATGGTAAACAAGTGGCAATTGATAAGGGGCACGACATTCCGGTATATAGTCCGGTGTGCTCCTTTTGCCGACATTTAAACAATAAACCCGGGAGGGTTTGTAAGGCCTTCCCTAATGGTATTCCTACGGAAATATGGTTGGGCAACCATAAACACAAGAGACCCTTCCCTGGAGATAACGGGATAAGATTTGAGAGGCGGGAAGTCGCACCCCGCATGGGGTGCGTGGATTGAAATTCAATTTTTTCAAGTATTAACTTTTTGGTAAATGTCGCACCCCGTATGGGGTGCATTATTTTTATAAAACAATGGGGCGTTTTTGTCGCATCCCGACAAAATTGGCCATTCATTTTTTGACATATTTTTGTATTGTTGTTATAATATATATAAAAACCCAAGCCCAGGCTTTGGTTTTTATGTATATTTTTTTATATCTCTTTTTTTGTATATCATGGTGTCACTTTTTTTCGGGGAGATGTTTTTATGAAAATCGCACGGTACCATAAGGAAAGCGGGCGGGAACAGCCGCTAAAAGAACACCTTGACAAGGTTGGCGGATACTGTTTTAAAAAGGCTGAAAAGATGGGGCTTTCCAATACGGCGTATTTAATCGGGATACTTCATGATATGGGAAAGTTAAGCGAAGAATTTCAAAACTATATGGAAAAACAAAAAAAAGGAACAGAAGAAGATTTGCCAAAGGTTGACCATGGGGTTTACGGGGCAAAGTACATATATTCAAAATATAAAGACAAAATTTATTCGAATAAAAATGATGAATTTATCAAAGACCTTGCGTCCCAGATTATGGCTTTTGCAATTTGTTACCACCACGGGGGGCTTGCTGACTGCATTGACAATTACGAAATACCCATATTAAAACGGATGGACAAATTAAGTGATGAAGAATTAAATATTGTTTCAAAAGAATTTGAAACTATGTACCCTGATATTGATTATTATTTCGAGAAATCCTGCGGGGAAATAAGAAAATTTTTTGAAGACTTTATAAAATTTGATAAAAGCAAAGATCACATCTGTTTTTATATTCATCTTCTGATTAAAACCTTATACAGTATCTTAATTGACTCAGACTGGTTAAACAGTTACGAATTTGAAGCCGGCACACCTTATGAGCCAGCCATTCCATTAGAAAAAAATTTGGACAAGTATATTAATAACTTAAAAGACAGGATTGAAAGCTTTAAAAATATTACCCCGGAAAATGACCTGCAAAAGATTGTCTTTGAAAAACGGCAGGAAATTGCTCGGGATTGCTTGAATTTTGCAAAATCAAAACCTGGTATATATACCTTAACCGTTCCCACAGGTGGCGGGAAAACATTATCAAGTTTTATTTTTGCCCTAAACCATGCAAAGGAAAACCATATGGAACGGATTTTTTATGTGGCGCCATATACCAGCATTATTGAGCAAAACGCAGAAGAAATCCGCAATAGCCTAAATTGCGGGGACTATCTTTTGGAATTCCATTCAAATGTTTTAAACGAAGAAATGGATGAAAAATCCAAGATTTTAAGTGAACGGTGGGATTATCATTTTATATTTACCACAATGGTTCAGTTTTTGGACACTTTTTACGCAAAACCCAATATGGATTTAAGGCGGCTTCAAAGTTTAGCCAATTCCATCATCATTTTTGATGAGGTGCAAACCGTTCCACTTCATTGTATATCCTTGTTTAACCTGGCGGTTAACTTTTTATGCTACTTTTTAAACTGCACCATAATTTTATGCACCGCAACCCAGCCGCTGTTAAATGAGGTGAAAAGGCCAATAATTCTTGGGAAAAATTGCGAAATTATAAAAAACGTAAGTGACGTTTTTGCAAAATTAAAAAGGGTTGAAGTTATTGATAAAACAAAGGATGGCGGCTTCAACGAAGAAGAAGTGCTTGATTTTTTAATTGAATTGCATAGCAAAAACCCTCAGGTTTTACTAATTGTAAACACAATTTCAGCCGCGGCTAAAATCTTTAATTTGGCAAAAGAAAATAAGTCTCTTGAAAGCAAGCTGTTTTATCTTAGTTCAAACCTTTGTTCTGAGCATAGGAAAAAAGTTTTGGATGAATTAAAGGCCGCTTTGGCAAATAACGAAAAAGTGATATGCATAAGCACCCAGGTGGTCGAGTGCGGCGTTGATATTAGCTTTAATTGCGTTGTACGGAGTCTTGCAGGAATTGATTCCATTGCCCAGGCCTCGGGCCGCTGCAACCGCCATGGCGAAGGGGACGTTTCAAACACTTATATTATAAACCTAAAAGATGAATTAGAGCACACAAGCAGTTTAGATCCCATACATTATGGGAAAATCAAAGCATTGCAGGTTTTAGATTTATACAAAAACGACCCTGAATTCTATGACAGCCTTTTGTCAAACCAAACAATAAAAGAATACTTTAACAGGTTTTTAGTGGAAGAAAATATCAAGGATAAATATGATTTTCCTGTAAAAAACAAAGACACCATCTTTGCTAATTTGTCCCGAAACGCCGCTTTAGTTAAGGCCTATGATAATTACCACAAAGATAAATACAGCTTAAAGTTTTGTTTTTTGTTTAAAACCGCAAGGGAGAATTTTTATGTCATAAAAGATAAAACAAAAACTTTGATTGTCCCATACGGGAAAGGTAAAGATATAATATCGGATTTGGTTTCTGACATGGATTTTTTAAAAAAGGCACAAAAATTAAAAGAGGCGCAAAAATATTCTGTGAATGTCTACGACAGCACATTTAATGCTTTGCAAAATAAGGGCGCAATTTATTCATCGAGCATTGAAGGGGTGTATATATTAAAGGAAGGTTTTTATTCAGAAAGCACCGGGGTAACTTTGGATGGAAACTTTGATTTTCTTAGTGTTTAGGAGGGATTTTTTATGAAAATGCGAAACAGCATAACCTTTAAAGTTTTCGGGGAGTATGCGCTGTTTACCGACCCCATTACAAAAATCGGCGGCGAAAAGTCAACGCTGATGATTCCTACTTATCAAGCCTTAAAAGGGATTTGTGAGTCTATTTACTGGAAGCCGTCAATTATCTGGTATGTGGACAAGGTTAAGGTTTTAAACAAAATCCAAACGGAAGCTAAAGGGATTAGGACGCTAAAGTATTCAAAAGATTCAAAAGGGCCGAATGACTTATCCGAATACCTCTATTTAAAAGACGCCTCATATATTGTTCAGTGCCATTTTGAGTTTAATTACAACCGTCCTGAATTATCCTGTGATTTTAACGAAAATAAACACTATTTTATCGCAAAGCGCTCATTAGAAAAGGGCGGGAGAAGGGACATTTTCCTGGGCGCAAGGGAATGCCAAGGCTATGTGGCGCCTTGCGGTTTTGACGATGAAGAAAGCTATTACAAAGGAATGGGTGAAATGGAGTTTGGGCTGATGTATCATTCTTTAAGTTACCCTGATGAAAACGGAAAAAACCTTCTAATCACAAAATTTTGGTACCCCAAAATGATAAACGGCGTGATTGAATTCTGCCGTCCCGATGATTGCCCGAAAGAAGTGGAAATCAGAAAAATGACGGCAAAAGTGTTTAATGATAACAATTTCTCCGGCACAAATGAAGCAGGATTGCTAGACGGCTTTAATGAAGAGGAGGTATCCTATGAGTTGGATAAGCTCTCTTTATGATACTTATGAAAATATTATAAAACAAGGAAGCGACGGCCTTTTGCCCATTTCCCACTCAACCCAAAATGCACATATTGAAGTTACGTTGAATGAAAATGCTGAACTAATTTATGCACAACTTGTGGATAAGAACAATTCAGTTACCTTGATCCCGGTAACTGAGTCCTCAGCAGGAAGAAGCAGCGGGATTGCCCCCCATGCCCTTTGCGATAAAATCCAGTATATCGCTAAGGATTACAAGGATTATGTGGGAGAAGATAACTCCGAATATTTTGAAAAATACATGAATCAGCTCAAAGAATGGTGTGAATCCGAATACGCTAATGAAAAAGCAAGGATAATTTATGAGTATTTGAAAAAAGGAACACTGGTAAAAGATTTAATTCAAAAAGGGGTGTTGGCAGCTGGTGAAAACGGCAAACTTTTAGAAAAGTTTAATGCAAACTTTTCGCTTGCCCCCGGCGAACAGAAAGAGTCTTTTGTAAGGTTCAGGGTTGTAACGAAGAACTCTTCAGTGGACGCAGTTTGGCAGGACGATAAAGTGATAGAAGATTATATCAATTATTATATCTCAACAAAAAAAGATGTGGGTTTTTGCTATGCAAACGGAAATGTCGCCCCCTACTCTGACAACCACCCGGCAAAAATCAGACATAGCGGGGATAAGGCAAAACTAATATCCTCCAACGACACCTCAAACTTCACCTTTAAAGGCAGGTTTCATTCAGCAAAAGAAGCTGCAACTGTAAGTTATGAGGTTTCTCAAAAAGCTCACAATGCTCTAAAGTGGCTAATCCAAAACCAAGGGCAAAAAGTTGGGGATAAGGTGTTCGTGCTATGGGGTACGGAAAATGAAAAAACGCCCAACATTTTAGGGGACACTTTAGATGTGGTGGAAAGCTATTATGACGCATTTGATTTGTCAGAAGACAACAAGGATTTAACAAAAAAGAAACTGGCAGAACAATTTAACATGGCGCTTTTGGGATACAAAGCCCAAATCCGTCCTGATTCAAGGCTTGCCTTAATTGGATTGGATTCGGCAACCACAGGAAGAATGTCAATTATCTTTTATCGTGAATACCACGGGCTTGAAGGCCATGAGTTAATTGAAAATATTGAACATTGGCACAAAAGTACCGCATGGAACCACCGCTACAAGTATAAAGACAGAAAAGTTTTATCATTTTATGGCGCGCCATCCTTTGAAACAATTGCAACAACGGCTTATGGCACCGAACAAAACGGCATTATAAAGGCAGATAGCAAAATAATGTCAAATGAAGTAAAGAGGCTTTTGAATTGTGAAATAGACAGGCGAAGGATTCCAAGGGATATTGTTAAAATCCTCATTGAAAAAGCAAAACAGCCTCAGAATTATCAAGAAATCAACAATTGGTATAAAGTATTGACAGTGGCATGTTCAGTTTACCGGAAATACTTATATGATTATAAAAAGGAGGAATACTCTATGGAAATTAAAAAGACAAACAACTTAGCTTACAACTGTGGGCGTCTTTTGGCTGTCGCTGACGCAATTGAAACATGGGCATTAAAAGATAAGTCAGGCAGCGGGGATATCAGGACTACTAATGCAATTAGGTATTTCACCAGGTTTTCTATGGCACCTTGCTCAACGTGGGCTATTATAAACAATAAACTAGTTCCCTACAAGCAGTCTTTAGGCGCAAAAGGCACAAAACTTTATAAGCTTTTAGGCGAGATTTCAAGCTTGATTGACCCCGACGAATTTGAAAAAGCTTCAAATCTTGATGGCTGCATGGTTTTAGGATTTGACGCCCAAAGGCAGGCACTTTATGAAAAGAAAACTGATGAAGATGAAAATATTAATGAGGAGGAATGATTTATGTTACTACAAAACAAAATTGATTTTAAAGCTATCATCACTGTAGAAAACGCAAACCCCAACGGGGACCCCTTAAACAGCAATATGCCAAGAACGACAATTGACGGATACGGCGAAATTTCTGATGTGTGCATTAAAAGAAAAATCAGAAACCGCTTACTTGATATGGGGGAAAATATTTTCATCCAATCCGACGACAAAAATGTTGACGGGTATTCAAGCCTTAGGGAAAGGGCTGACAGCAACCCAAAATTAAGGGAAGAATTGAACAAAGGCAAAAATGCGGACAAAGATGTCTTTGCTAAAATCGCATGTTCAGAGTGGATTGATGTAAGGAGTTTCGGACAAGTTTTTGCATTTAAAGGTTCCGAATTATCCCTTGGAATACGCGGCCCTGTATCCGTTCACCCTGCCTTTAGCGTTGACCCCGTTGATGTTTCAAGCCTTCAAATTACAAAAAGTGTAAACAGTGAATCAGGCGCAAGCGGAAAGTCCTCAGACACCATGGGTATGAAACACAGAATAGATTTTGGGGTTTACATATTAAAAGGAAGCATTAATGTACAGCTTGCTGAAAAGACGGGCTTTAGTGTGGAAGATGCGGAAAAAATTAAAGAGGCATTAAAAACCCTTTTTGTAAATGACGCGTCCTCCGCAAGGCCTGAAGGCAGCATGAATATTTACAAACTTTACTGGTGGACCCACAATAATAAAACCGGACAATATAACACAAAAAAAGTTCATGACAGCATTATTGTGGCAAAAAAAGAGGGCATTGTTACACCTAAGAGCATTGACGATTATGATATTATTGAAAACAGGCTTGATGGTTTAAAACTGGATATTTATGAGTGCGTATAAAGAAGAAGAATATCTAATGCTGTCAGGCATTCAGCATTTTGCCTTTTGCAAAAGGCAGTGGGCTTTAATACACATTGAGAATGTTTGGCAGGAAAATTATCATACTGCCATCGGTAATATTCTTCACGAAAGAGTTCACGACAGCACCAATTTTGAAAAACGCGGAAATATCATAATTTCCCGGGGCATGCCCATTTTTTCCGCTTCCCTTGGAATACGGGGGGAATGTGATGTTGTGGAATTTGTAAAGGATAGCGGGGGCGTTAAAATCCATGGCAGGGATGGAAAGTACGTCCCCTATCCCGTTGAGTATAAGAAAGGTTCACCTAAAAAAAATGAAGTTGATATTCTTCAGCTTGCGGCACAAGTAATGTGCCTTGAAGAAATGTTTTTGACAAATATCCCTTACGGCTATTTGTATTACGGGCAAACCCGCCACAGGGAAAAAATTGAAATAACAAAAGAGATAAGGGAAAAAGTCAGCGCAATGTTTTGTGAAATGCACATGCTTTTTAAAAGAGGCCATACCCCGAAAGTCAACCCCTCAAAAAGCTGCAACTCATGTTCGCTGGTTAATCTTTGTTTGCCGGTGCTTTGCAAAAACAAATCCGCAAAAGACTACATTGAAAACATGCTAAATGAGGAGTAGGTATGAAAAAGCTCTTAAATACCCTTTATATAACTTCTCCTGGAAGGTATTTGTCACTGGATGGTGAAAATGTAGTTGTTCTAGAAGGGGACGAGGCTTTGGCCAGGTTTCCAATGCACAACATCGAAAGCATTGTAACTTTCGGCTACACAGGTGCAAGCCCTGCTTTAATGGGGGAGTGCGCACGGCGGAATATTTCATTATGCTTTTTAACCCAAAGCGGGCGCTTTTTGGCACGTATAGCAGGTGAAATTTGCGGAAATGTTTTGTTGAGAAAAGAACAGTACAGAATGTCGGATAATTCTAACGAAAGCGTAAAGATAGCCAAAAACTTTTTGATTGGTAAAATATTCAATGCAAAATGGGTACTTGAAAGAGCAATAAGGGATTACCCTTTAATAATTGATACTGAAAAACTAAAGGAAAAAAGCTGTCTTCTCTCAAATTCCTTGCAGTTTTTGACACAGGCTTTAAGCCTTGAAGAATTAAGAGGCATCGAAGGTGAAGCTGCAAATGTGTATTTTTCCGTTTTTGACGATTTGATTTTACAGCAAAAGGAGGATTTTTCTTTTAAAACAAGGAACAAAAGGCCGCCCATGGATAAAGTGAATGCCCTCCTTTCCTTTGCTTATACCCTGCTTGCAAATATGTGCCAATCCGCTTTGGAAACGGTAGGGCTTGACCCATATGTGGGCTTTTTGCACCGGGACAGGCCCGGTCGGGCTTCCCTGGCTTTAGATTTAATGGAAGAATTAAGAAGTGTATTTGCAGACAGGTTTGTGCTTACCCTAATTAATAAAAAAATGATAAAGGCAAGCGATTTCCTAGTTAAAGAAAACGGGACGGTTATATTAAATGACGAAGGAAGGAAAAATTTTTTATCTGCATGGCAAAATAAAAAGCAGGAAAAAATAACGCACCCCTTTTTGCAAGAACAAATTGAATGGGGAATGGTTCCTTATGTTCAAGCATTACTTTTGGCAAGATATATAAGAGGGGATTTGGATGAATACCCGCCTTTTATGTGGAAGTAGGTGGTTGTATTTTAGTAGTAATAACATATGATGTTAATACTGAAAATAAAGAGGGAAAAAAAAGACTTCAAAAGGTAGCAAAACAGTGTTTGAATTTTGGGCAAAGAGTCCAAAACTCCGTGTTTGAATGTGTATTAGACCACGCACAGGCAATTGATTTAAAAAACAGGCTTTTAAAAATGATAAACCCAAAAACCGACAGTCTGAGATTTTACTATTTGGGGAATAATTACAAAAGCAAAGTTGAGCACTTTGGCGCAAAGCCTACTTTTGACATTGAAGGCCCCCTTATTCTTTAAGTGCGAATGCCAAGTACACATTAAAACCCCGGGGGATCCGCACCAAGAATTTTGTCGAAATACTACAGAATAAGGAAGTTGTGTTAATAAAATTTAATTTTTTTGTGATAACTTTATACAATTTGCATAATATGTTTTAATTTGGTATAATATTTGTTGTAAAATTTTGCTGTCGCACCCCGCATGGGGTGCGTGGATTGAAATTTTTACCATTCGGATGAAAATTTACATTATAATAGTCGCACCCCGCATGGGGTGCGTGGATTGAAATAGTAAAGTATTAAAGTAATAAAGTACATAAATAAGTCGCACCCCGCATGGGGTGCGTGGATTGAAATAAACCAAACCATGCGAGCAAATTTTGATTGTTTGGTCGCACCCCGCATGGGGTGCGTGGATTGAAATCTTCTACGCCTGATTGACAGCCTCCATATAATAAGTCGCACCCCGCATGGGGTGCGTGGATTGAAATATTAAAGCAATAAATCGCATATAAAATAATTGATGTCGCACCCCGCATGGGGTGCGTGGATTGAAATTATAAATGCCCAGATGAACTCTATGTTTAAAAATGTCGCACCCCGCATGGGGTGCGTGGATTGAAATCTAAAAATTTGCAATAACCTTGTGTCTATCTTATCGTCGCACCCCGCATGGGGTGCGTGGATTGAAATAAGAAATATCACCTCAATTATGATAAAAACTTGCGTCGCACCCCGCATGGGGTGCGTGGATTGAAATGGGATACAGTGCCAAATATTACAGTGCATAAGCAAAGTCGCACCCCGCATGGGGTGCGTGGATTGAAATTTGTAGGGCGCAAAAATGGTAAGTCAACGCTCATGTCGCACCCCGCATGGGGTGCGTGGATTGAAATCTTTTTCCTCTTGCGATATAAACATTTTATCGCTTGTCGCACCCCGCATGGGGTGCGTGGATTGAAATAATCGCAGCTTTCTGCCCGTTGCTGAATGTATATGTCGCACCCCGCATGGGGTGCGTGGATTGAAATCTAACACTATGATAACTCTGCCAGGCCAGCTTATGTCGCACCCCGCATGGGGTGCGTGGATTGAAATCTGTGTAGATGATGGGTGTACAAAAGCGTTATTATGTCGCACCCCGCATGGGGTGCGTGGATTGAAATTCCGAGTATCAGAAGTTATCTACTAAAATTGGCGTCGCACCCCGCATGGGGTGCGTGGATTGAAATGCCTGCCTGTAGCCAGTTACCGACAAAGGCGTATCGTCGCACCCCGCATGGGGTGCGTGGATTGAAATCCCCGGTTCAAAGTTAGGAGCATACACCTCATTGTGTCGCACCCCGCATGGGGTGCGTGGATTGAAATTTAAAGAAATCCTTCGACGAGTCTTCTGTATGAAGTCGCACCCCGCATGGGGTGCGTGGATTGAAATTCTCGGGGTAACCTGCGACCCCGAAGAAGCCGAAGTCGCACCCCGCATGGGGTGCGTGGATTGAAATCGCTATAAAACCCATTTCTTCTGCCTCAAACGATTGTCGCACCCCGCATGGGGTGCGTGGATTGAAATATAACTTATCCTCCCATGTAACACAAGTTACACTGTCGCACCCCGCATGGGGTGCGTGGATTGAAATTCATGGTTTCCGCTCTGTACGCACAAAATTTTATGTCGCACCCCGCATGGGGTGCGTGGATTGAAATTCTTCCACCGCCTGACCCGTGATTACAAAGTATGGTCGCACCCCGCATGGGGTGCGTGGATTGAAATATTGTCGTGGAAGGCTTTGAATGTCCTAAAATTTGTCGCACCCCGCATGGGGTGCGTGGATTGAAATTATGTACTTGTACCGCATCAAAGTCCTCTCTAATGTCGCACCCCGCATGGGGTGCGTGGATTGAAATTATACCTATGGATTTAGAGAATTTGTGCCACCAAGTCGCACCCCGCATGGGGTGCGTGGATTGAAATTTTTAGATAGTCAATCCTGCTTTTAATTAGCGACGTCGCACCCCGCATGGGGTGCGTGGATTGAAATTATTCCCCAATAATCTTCTTCCGTTCCCCCATCCGTCGCACCCCGCATGGGGTGCGTGGATTGAAATAAAAACAGTATATTGTAAAAACGATAAAGAAGCCGTCGCACCCCGCATGGGGTGCGTGGATTGAAATTGCGCTGCTCTCTACCCTGATGTCCTGGGACAGAGTCGCACCCCGCATGGGGTGCGTGGATTGAAATCCTTTTTTACTCACATTTGGGGTACAACAGAAACGTCGCACCCCGCATGGGGTGCGTGGATTGAAATACCACCTATAACGATATTATCCCCACATCTCGTGGGTCGCACCCCGCATGGGGTGCGTGGATTGAAATCCCTTCAATAGTCAGGACCTCTCGGTATCTGCGTAGCCCGTCGCACCCCGCATGGGGTGCGTGGATTGAAATCCTTTTTTACTCACATTTGGGGTACAACAGAAACGTCGCACCCCGCATGGGGTGCGTGGATTGAAATGCATCGTATGTGCGGCTATAAATAAAAAAGGAAGAGTCGCACCCCGCATGGGGTGCGTGGATTGAAATCCTTAAAAATTACTCTCTCACAAGCTCAAATTTGAGTCGCACCCCGCATGGGGTGCGTGGATTGAAATCAGTAACCGCCTATGACCAGATGAGATACTTAAAGTCGCACCCCGCATGGGGTGCGTGGATTGAAATCCATCTACCAATGCATCTGCCATAGCGCCTTTTTGTCGCACCCCGCATGGGGTGCGTGGATTGAAATTTAACATTAGACTATCCAAATTCTCCTGTAGTTCGTCGCACCCCGCATGGGGTGCGTGGATTGAAATGCCAGTTATAGCAGAAGATATTGATTACTTCTTAGTCGCACCCCGCATGGGGTGCGTGGATTGAAATCCATGTAAGCCCCTCTATATATCTATACCTCATTAGTCGCACCCCGCATGGGGTGCGTGGATTGAAATTATAACATGATTTGCTCTGGCCGGAGAATAAAAAAGTCGCACCCCGCATGGGGTGCGTGGATTGAAATGGGAACAGGATAACTACTGGCGTTCCACAACCGCCGTCGCACCCCGCATGGGGTGCGTGGATTGAAATTATTCCAAAAATACAAAACGAAAGGAGGAAATTTGTCGCACCCCGCATGGGGTGCGTGGATTGAAATGCCTTTCATGACGGCGGAAAAGATGTCCTCTTGACTCTTATGTCGCACCCCGCATGGGGTGCGTGGATTGAAATCTATGTAAAAAATGAGTTCTATCCCAACTGTAATGTCGCACCCCGCATGGGGTGCGTGGATTGAAATCCAATCCAGTTAAGTGTGAATATTGCGGCAAAGAACGTCGCACCCCGCATGGGGTGCGTGGATTGAAATTTTGCGGCTATCCAACTCATAGATAAATGCAATCGTCGCACCCCGCATGGGGTGCGTGGATTGAAATTTCCAACCGATTTAAGTTTGGTAACGAATATGACGCGTCGCACCCCGCATGGGGTGCGTGGATTGAAATCGAGCATTGGACTGCAAAAGCATGTATTGCCGCGTCGCACCCCGCATGGGGTGCGTGGATTGAAATCTCTTTGCCGCCGTATTTGTGGCAAATATATATCGTCGCACCCCGCATGGGGTGCGTGGATTGAAATAATAAGTTTATCCCACTTTTGATTATATAAATCCCGTCGCACCCCGCATGGGGTGCGTGGATTGAAATGGCAGCATATTCTTTTTGTAGTTGAATAGCTTCGTGTCGCACCCCGCATGGGGTGCGTGGATTGAAATTATAGATAGCGCGGTAAGACACTACCTCAAATTTAGTCGCACCCCGCATGGGGTGCGTGGATTGAAATTCTGGTGTTAGGTAAACCTTATGATGTACTATCGTCGCACCCCGCATGGGGTGCGTGGATTGAAATAGATATATCCGGTTTGGGACGGTGGTGGAACTGTGTCGCACCCCGCATGGGGTGCGTGGATTGAAATAAACGTAACCGGAACAACAATCAATGGTTTGGCAAGTCGCACCCCGCATGGGGTGCGTGGATTGAAATAATAGAAGATAATGCGGTTAACGTTGGTAAAGATGTCGCACCCCGCATGGGGTGCGTGGATTGAAATTGTTTCCGAATAAAAAAGCTATGATACCAGTAAAGGTCGCACCCCGCATGGGGTGCGTGGATTGAAATAATAAAGCACTCTCTTGTTTAGGAGAGTGTTTTGTCGCACCCCGCATGGGGTGCGTGGATTGAAATAAATGTCTCCAGGATGCCTTCCTGGTCTATCACGGTCGCACCCCGCATGGGGTGCGTGGATTGAAATACCGCTCGCCCCACCCCTTGCGAATATCATACGGTGTCGCACCCCGCATGGGGTGCGTGGATTGAAATCCTGGGACTGGTGGGAAACGGACGAAGAAAACCCGTCGCACCCCGCATGGGGTGCGTGGATTGAAATAAAAGATTATAACCATTATATACATAATCAACTAGTCGCACCCCGCATGGGGTGCGTGGATTGAAATTTTTTCAATCAATAATTTTAGCTGTTCTTCTGTTAGTCGCACCCCGCATGGGGTGCGTGGATTGAAATTTAAAGAGAAAAGGAACGATGACTTGGACATAACGTCGCACCCCGCATGGGGTGCGTGGATTGAAATCCTATTGCATTATGTACGGCATAGACGTATAATAGTCGCACCCCGCATGGGGTGCGTGGATTGAAATCTATGGACGATCCTCCTAAGGATTTGTACATTATGTCGCACCCCGCATGGGGTGCGTGGATTGAAATAAAGTGGTTTGGGCGAAAGATAGATACGTTTTGCGTCGCACCCCGCATGGGGTGCGTGGATTGAAATATTTACTAACATTCTTTTTACTTCTGTTTGTTTTGTCGCACCCCGCATGGGGTGCGTGGATTGAAATCAACCTAAAATAGCAACCACATTATCTTCACCAAAGTCGCACCCCGCATGGGGTGCGTGGATTGAAATCGATATGGTATCGGTCCAGGTATCCTGCATATCGTGTCGCACCCCGCATGGGGTGCGTGGATTGAAATATCAGACAATAGCGAAGTGGAAAAGAAGCTGCCCGTCGCACCCCGCATGGGGTGCGTGGATTGAAATAGAACTGGCTACAGTGGCAGACTGTATGGCTTTCGTCGCACCCCGCATGGGGTGCGTGGATTGAAATCATATTGATACTGTTGATGGTGTTATATTATCTGGTCGCACCCCGCATGGGGTGCGTGGATTGAAATTTTCCATTTTTTACAACCTCCTATTATATTATTGAAGTCGCACCCCGCATGGGATGAGTGGATTGAAATATAGCTTCAAAATCCGTTTGCCAAATGTTTTTAGTCCCGCCCCGAAGGGGGTGCGGCATTCTATAAACAAAGGTTAAATATTTTGGGCAACAAAAAAGCCGCCTTTAAAAAGGCGGCTTCATTATTTTATGCTATTTTTTAATAACCATAATTGTTGTCGCTTCAAAGAAGTCCACATCATGTTCCCCTACGCAAACTACGGTGTAACCCACTTGAAGTTTTGAAAAATCAATTTCCTTGCTTCCGTCGGTGGAGTCAATTACCTTGGTTTGAAGTTTTCCTGTTGTTGAAAGTTTGCCGAAGATGTCAACTTCCGTTTCGTTTCCTGAAGCGTCAACAACGGATAAGGTCAGCATGTAGTGGCCCTGTTTTATCCTTTTAATTACGCCGGTATACTGCAATGTCTGGGTCGGTCGTTTGGAAACAATCTTTGTAATGGTGTTTCCTTCCAAAGTAACCTGAATTGAAGACCCAAGCCTTAAGTCGTAAATCGTGCCTTCTTTCCCGTCAATTTCATATACGCAATCCATGGACACGTTGTATTTGGTCTGCCCTTGGGCGTTTTTAATTGTAATAGAGGGCATTGTGGCAATGTTAATTTCCGCGATTGTGCCTTCTGTGTTTTTAGTCTTGCTGGTTGCCACAATTGAAATAATCTCGCCGTATCTCACCGTTGCCTTAACGCTGTCCCCCACTAATACGTCCCTGAGTATCCCCTCTTTTCCGTTTCTCTTTACGCTTACGCTGTCGGAAACCTTATACTCGGTCAATTCACCGTTTGAGGATTTAAGGGTAATTACCACATCGGGGTCTAACTCAATATTCTCAACAACCCCTTCCACGCTGACATCTTTTTGTTCCGCGCGAAGGGCTGTAATCTTTCCGTTTGTGATTTCCAATGTCGCAAAATCGCCAACGCTTATGCTGTTTATGCTTGCGGCAGCGCCGTTATATGTAACCACGAATTCATCAGCAAAGGAGAATTTCCTTGTTTCGCCGGTTTCAAGGCTTTTTACGGTAATGCTCTTTTGTGTGGAGGTTCCAGATATAGCCGTGATGGTTCCTTTGAACTGTTCATCAACGATGGTTGAAATGCTTTCCGCGCTGTATATGGTGTTATCCCTGAAAGTTAAGGCAATCTCCGTGCCCACCAGCATATCGGAAAGTTCCGCGCTGTACCCGTCAACTTTAATGATGGTATCAGGCATAATCCTGTATGTCGCAGATGACTCCCTTTCCTTTATCCTGACGCTGTTTTCATTAACCGCCAAAATTATGCCGGTCTTTATCTCAAGGTTTAACTTTTTCATTATCCTGTATAAAAGCACGGAAATTTGTGCCCTTGTAACAGGGTAGTTTGGAACAAAATTGTTTACATTTTCGCCAACTTCCATCGCCTTCATCAAGCCCTCATTGGTTACATACTCAACATAGGGCTTTGCGGAGGCCGGGATTTGGGACGCGTCGGTATAGTCCAACAAAACCCCGATGGAGTTTTTAACCTCGTCTTCCTTGCCCATCATTTTTGTCAAAAGAATTGCCGCTTCATATCTCTTTAGGGTATCGTCAGCGTTTTGGTTCCCTATGTATAAAGGAAGTTCGGCTTCCGTCAATATGTCCTTATATAAAAGATACGCCACTTCGCTTTTGTACTGGATATTGTACTTGGCAAGGGCATCTTCGTACATGCTTTCCGCAAAGAGGATGAATGATTTATTGGCTTCATTGGTGTAACCCAAAATCCTTGCAGCCAATATTAGCGCTTCTATTTTCTTTACTCCCTGCTCAGGCCTGAATGTCATGTCGGTATACCCTTTAATAATTCCAATCTGGGTCATTTCGTTTATTTCATTTATTGCCCAGTCATACTGCGGGCTCGGAACATCCGGAAACACGCTTTCTAGGGCTTTGGCGCAAAACGGGATAACCAACAACATCCCGGCTAGCATCATGGAGATGAGTCTTTTTATCATTTTTTTACCTCCTCTTTATTTCCCCACATAAAAGGCGACAATTTTTTCTTAATAATACCATAAAGTAGGTAAAACTTCAACATAATATGTGAAAAAAATCCCGCCAACAGCAAAATTCCTTCCTATTATATATGCGGCCTTTCAGCCATAAGAATTTTTATGCTCCCACTATTAGAAAACATTTTGCATTGAAAGCTGTTCTTTGGTGGTGTAATATATGAACGTGGTTGACATAATGCGTTTCATAAATGTTTCCACGCCATAAACCTTTGCTTTTTGGATTTTTCACTTATGCTTTCACAATCCTATGCGTATCAAAGGGCAAAAACCAAAAAGCCGCTTGTCCCAAGCCTTTTCGGGGGAGGGGGTAGGTAGCTGCCTTTACCTCATTTTCCAAACTTTTTGCATTGATATAATTTCGGATATAGTGTAGTATATATGGTGTGGTTGACATAATGCGTGACGCGCTTTGCGTTAGTCGGCAAAAACTAAGAATTTATATTTTATAAGGAGGAACAGAATCAATGTTCAAATTCAAGAAAACCATCAGCACAGTTTTAGCTTTCATAATGGCTCTTGGCATGCTTTATGTACCCGCCATGGCCGCTTCCGCTGAAGATGAAGCCTTAATGGCAAAACACGCTGAAGCTATAGACACACTTAAAGCTTTCGAAATCATGATCGGTGACGACACCGGGGCTTACAACGCTGCCATGAACGTTAAACGTTCTGAGTTCGCGAAAATCGCCCTTCATACACTAGGCCTTGAATACCTTGCACAAGGTAACCAGGGTTATTCAAAATTCCCTGACGTGGCTAATGACCACTGGGCGGTTGGCTACATTAACGTAGCTGCTCAACAGGGCATTATCATCGGGGACGACAACGGCAACTTCAGGCCTGACGATTCCATCACTTACGCAGAAGCAACCACAATGCTAGTTCGTATGCTAGGATATGAGCCTTCAGCTATCGCTAAAGGCGGTTACCCAACAGGTTACCTTGTAGTAGGCGCTCAAGAAGGCCTATCCAAAAACGTGACTTTAGGCGTTAACGAACCTGTTAAAAGAGCTCAAATCGCTCAAATGACTTTCAACGCCCTAACAGTTGACCTAATGGAACAAGTTGGCTTCGGCAGCAGCGCAAGCTACGAAGTTGTTGACAAAACCATCCTTGAAGACAAACTTGGCATAGAAAAAATAGTTGGCCAAATCGTTGCAACTGACGCTGCAAGATTGTCAAGCCAAGGCTCACTACAAAACGGCCAGGTTCAAATTGATGAAGAAATCTACAAAACTGGTTCCCTAAACGTTAGAAACCTTCTTGGTTACAACGTTACAGCTTACGCTAAAGAAAACGAAGCTGGCGACAAGGTTTTAGTTATGGTTAGACCAAACCCTGCTAAAAACCAAACCCTAACTGTTATCTCCCAAAACATGCAAGCCTTTGTTGAGGGCGATGGCAAAATCACTTTGGAATACTGGGTAAACAAGGACACTGATAAGAAAGTAAGCACAGCTTCTATCGCGCAAGACGCTACCCTTATCTACAACGGCAAAGCCGCAGACCTAGAAAACCTAGCTGTTCCTGCTGACGGCAGGGTAACACTTCTTGACACAAACAAAGACGACATCTATGAAATCGTGTTCTTAACAAGCTATGAAAACCTAGTTGTTGAAAGCACATCAACAATCAGCTATACAATCCTTGATAAATTCGGCAACGCTTCATTGGTTCTTGACCCTGAAGATGATGATATCAAGTTTACAATCACCGATAAAAACGGCAACCCTGTGGACTTTGAAGATATCAAGGAATGGGACGTTCTATCCTATACTAAATCACTTGACGGCGAACTAATTGACGTTGTTGTAGTAACTGACTCAGTTTCTGGCAAAGTAACTGAAATCTCCAGCGATGGCAAATACACCATCGGCGGAAAAGAATACAAACTTGCTGCAAACTTTGAAGATACAATCTCCATCCTAACAGAAGGCGTGTTCTATCTTGACCTAAACGGCAACATCGCAGCAGTTGACACAACACAAAACCGTTCTGAAAACTATGCTTACCTTGTAGGCGTTACAATCACAAGCGGTTTTGAAGAAGTGGTTAAAGCTAAGCTATTCACACTAGACGGCAAAACCGAAGTTTTAGAATTCGCTTCCAAAGCAAAGATTGACGGCGTTAAAAACCTAGAAGGCCAAGCTATTTACAACGCTCTTGGCGGCGAAGAACTAGTGGCTCAGCTTGTAACATTTGAAACAAACGCTAAAGGCGAAATCACTGAAATCGACCTAGCACTAGACGTGACAGAAGAAGGTTTGGCATACTACAAAAACACATTCGTGCTAAACCTTGTGGCAAACAATGTTGAATACAAAGCCGCAACCGGCAAACTTGGCTCAATAAGGGTAACAAACGACACAATCGTTTTAGATATCCCTGCAAATTCTTCTGATCCTACTGACTACAAAGTTAGAAACAAGGATATGTTCAGGGACGGAAACAAATATGACATCATGGTTTATGACATGAACGAAGACTTGACAGCAGGCGTTATCATCGTATCCAACGCTGATACAAGAGCGGATGAAGCATCCCCGCTTGCAATCATCACAAAGATTACTAACGTACTAGACGAAAACGATGAAAACGTTCAAAGGCTATACGCCCTAGTTGACGGCAAAGCAATTGAAATCAACACTGAAGAAGATGATGTCCTAGTTGACGAAGAAGGCAACGCTCTAAAAGCGGGCGACATCATCCAGTTCAGCACAACTGTTGACGGCAAGATTGACAAGTTCAACATCATCTTTAGGGCAGACGCTGAAAATGATGAGTTTATCAATGAAGTATCCGAAGATATGACATTGGTATTCGGTAAAGTTGATAAGAAGTTCGCAAACTCCATCAACGTATCCATCAACGGCGCGAATGTTGATAACTATCTAATCAGCGACGCTGTAATCTACAGTGTTGACACAACAAAGACAACAACTTCCGTTAAAGTAGCAAACTCCGGTGACATTCAAAAATATGACCCGGCCGACGGTAGAAGGGTATTCTTAAGAATCTTCGACGGCGTGGTTAGGGAAGTTGTTATAGTTAAGTAATCCCCTCCTTAACAATCCATTATTAAGCGGTGTAGAAATACACCGCTTTTTTCTTTTCCCTAAGGCGGGGCCCCTTTTGTTTTGACTTGCCTTTGCCCAAAGCCTTAAACCCTTGCAAAAAAGCCCGCAAAATGCGCGCCTGTTTTTGCGTCTGGACGGGTCAGGGAACGCAATCCCCGGGGCAATCCTAAATAATTACTCCAATAAATACTTCCCCATTCCCCGTTTGGCGCGTTTAACAAAGATTTTTTAAAAAATCCCTGCCCCAAGGGCGGGTTAACACGTTTTTTACTAGTCTTATCCCGAAAACCCAAGGGATGTTTGGCTTTTCTTTTACCCGCAGGCATTTTCTCATCCGCCTATGTCAATAAGTTAAAACATATTGCATTAAAAGCAGAAATACACTGCCTTTTTCCCTTGGCCAAAAAAGCATACTTATGTTTTGCCAAATTCGTTCGCAAAGCCTTGCGGCGCTTTGGCGTTTTTGGTACCCGTCAGGGCGGTTTATTATAAAATGTTTGCCCGCATAAAGATGCCACAAAACCTGCCCTTTGAAATTTATGAGGATGTTCTGACAAGGTTATAACATATAATCCACAGGCATTTTCCCCAATCAGCCCATGTCAAAGATGTAAAACATTTTGCATTGAAAGCTGTTCTTTGGTGGTGTAATATATGAACGTGGTTGACATAATGCGTTTCATAAATGTTTCCACGCCATAAACCTTTGCTTTTTGGATTTTTCACTTATGCTTTCACAATCCTATGCGTATCAAAGGGCAAAAACCAAAAAGCCGCTTGTCCCAAGCCTTTTCGGGGGAGGGGGTAGGTAGCTGCCTTTACCTCATTTTCCAAACTTTTTGCATTGATATAATTTCGGATATAGTGTAGTATATATGGTGTGGTTGACATAATGCGTGACGCGCTTTGCGTTAGTCGGCAAAAACTAAGAATTTATATTTTATAAGGAGGAACAGAATCAATGTTCAAATTCAAGAAAACCATCAGCACAGTTTTAGCTTTCATAATGGCTCTTGGCATGCTTTATGTACCCGCCATGGCCGCTTCCGCTGAAGATGAAGCCTTAATGGCAAAACACGCTGAAGCTATAGACACACTTAAAGCTTTCGAAATCATGATCGGTGACGACACCGGGGCTTACAACGCTGCCATGAACGTTAAACGTTCTGAGTTCGCGAAAATCGCCCTTCATACACTAGGCCTTGAATACCTTGCACAAGGTAACCAGGGTTATTCAAAATTCCCTGACGTGGCTAATGACCACTGGGCGGTTGGCTACATTAACGTAGCTGCTCAACAGGGCATTATCATCGGGGACGACAACGGCAACTTCAGGCCTGACGATTCCATCACTTACGCAGAAGCAACCACAATGCTAGTTCGTATGCTAGGATATGAGCCTTCAGCTATCGCTAAAGGCGGTTACCCAACAGGTTACCTTGTAGTAGGCGCTCAAGAAGGCCTATCCAAAAACGTGACTTTAGGCGTTAACGAACCTGTTAAAAGAGCTCAAATCGCTCAAATGACTTTCAACGCCCTAACAGTTGACCTAATGGAACAAGTTGGCTTCGGCAGCAGCGCAAGCTACGAAGTTGTTGACAAAACCATCCTTGAAGACAAACTTGGCATAGAAAAAATAGTTGGCCAAATCGTTGCAACTGACGCTGCAAGATTGTCAAGCCAAGGCTCACTACAAAACGGCCAGGTTCAAATTGATGAAGAAATCTACAAAACTGGTTCCCTAAACGTTAGAAACCTTCTTGGTTACAACGTTACAGCTTACGCTAAAGAAAACGAAGCTGGCGACAAGGTTTTAGTTATGGTTAGACCAAACCCTGCTAAAAACCAAACCCTAACTGTTATCTCCCAAAACATGCAAGCCTTTGTTGAGGGCGATGGCAAAATCACTTTGGAATACTGGGTAAACAAGGACACTGATAAGAAAGTAAGCACAGCTTCTATCGCGCAAGACGCTACCCTTATCTACAACGGCAAAGCCGCAGACCTAGAAAACCTAGCTGTTCCTGCTGACGGCAGGGTAACACTTCTTGACACAAACAAAGACGACATCTATGAAATCGTGTTCTTAACAAGCTATGAAAACCTAGTTGTTGAAAGCACATCAACAATCAGCTATACAATCCTTGATAAATTCGGCAACGCTTCATTGGTTCTTGACCCTGAAGATGATGATATCAAGTTTACAATCACCGATAAAAACGGCAACCCTGTGGACTTTGAAGATATCAAGGAATGGGACGTTCTATCCTATACTAAATCACTTGACGGCGAACTAATTGACGTTGTTGTAGTAACTGACTCAGTTTCTGGCAAAGTAACTGAAATCTCCAGCGATGGCAAATACACCATCGGCGGAAAAGAATACAAACTTGCTGCAAACTTTGAAGATACAATCTCCATCCTAACAGAAGGCGTGTTCTATCTTGACCTAAACGGCAACATCGCAGCAGTTGACACAACACAAAACCGTTCTGAAAACTATGCTTACCTTGTAGGCGTTACAATCACAAGCGGTTTTGAAGAAGTGGTTAAAGCTAAGCTATTCACACTAGACGGCAAAACCGAAGTTTTAGAATTCGCTTCCAAAGCAAAGATTGACGGCGTTAAAAACCTAGAAGGCCAAGCTATTTACAACGCTCTTGGCGGCGAAGAACTAGTGGCTCAGCTTGTAACATTTGAAACAAACGCTAAAGGCGAAATCACTGAAATCGACCTAGCACTAGACGTGACAGAAGAAGGTTTGGCATACTACAAAAACACATTCGTGCTAAACCTTGTGGCAAACAATGTTGAATACAAAGCCGCAACCGGCAAACTTGGCTCAATAAGGGTAACAAACGACACAATCGTTTTAGATATCCCTGCAAATTCTTCTGATCCTACTGACTACAAAGTTAGAAACAAGGATATGTTCAGGGACGGAAACAAATATGACATCATGGTTTATGACATGAACGAAGACTTGACAGCAGGCGTTATCATCGTATCCAACGCTGATACAAGAGCGGATGAAGCATCCCCGCTTGCAATCATCACAAAGATTACTAACGTACTAGACGAAAACGATGAAAACGTTCAAAGGCTATACGCCCTAGTTGACGGCAAAGCAATTGAAATCAACACTGAAGAAGATGATGTCCTAGTTGACGAAGAAGGCAACGCTCTAAAAGCGGGCGACATCATCCAGTTCAGCACAACTGTTGACGGCAAGATTGACAAGTTCAACATCATCTTTAGGGCAGACGCTGAAAATGATGAGTTTATCAATGAAGTATCCGAAGATATGACATTGGTATTCGGTAAAGTTGATAAGAAGTTCGCAAACTCCATCAACGTATCCATCAACGGCGCGAATGTTGATAACTATCTAATCAGCGACGCTGTAATCTACAGTGTTGACACAACAAAGACAACAACTTCCGTTAAAGTAGCAAACTCCGGTGACATTCAAAAATATGACCCGGCCGACGGTAGAAGGGTATTCTTAAGAATCTTCGACGGCGTGGTTAGGGAAGTTGTTATAGTTAAGTAATCCCCTCCTTAACAATCCATTATTAAGCGGTGTAGAAATACACCGCTTTTTTCTTTTCCCTAAGGCGGGGCCCCTTTGTTTTGACTTGCCTTTGCCCAAAGCCTTAAACCCTTGCAAAAAAGCCCCCTTTTTAGCTTTGGCCATAAAAAAGCGCGGCTTTTTAGCTTGAGCCTGGTTTAAAGAGCGCCGCTATACCTAATTTAAATATCCGCCCTGTTTTTTAGGCCCGGCCCCGCGGATTTTTGCTGGAAAAATTGTCCTTAAAACAAAATCTAAAATAATCAAACCAAAATCTAAAAATTTTTAACTTTTTTTCCGGGATAATTTTTATATTTTTGAAATCGGACAAATTTTTTATCTTTTTCCATAATATATTATATTGTAAAATAAAAAACCGTTCCATATAATGGTTGTGTAGTACAATACGAAATTATCTTAAATATGACAATTTGAAAAATATTTAAGTTGCAAAGCTTAAATATTATTTGTTATATTTAGGGTAATTTCACAAAACTATATTAAGGAGGAAAATGTCAATGAAAAGGTTTTCAAAACTACTCGCACTACTTATGGCATTTGTAATGATTTTCGCGCTTGCTGCTTGCGGCGGCGGAAAGCAAGAACCAACATCTTCCCCGCAGCCGACTGAAAGCACAACAGGACAAAAAACAGATAAGAAAATCGTTTTAGGTTTTGCTCAGGTTGGCGCTGAATCCGAATGGAGAACAGCTAACACCGAATCAATCCAACAAGCTGCTAAAGATTTTGGCATTGAATTGAAATTCGTTGACGCTCAACAAAAACAAGAAAACCAAATCCAAGCAATCCGTTCTTTCATTTCTCAAGGCGTTGACGTTATCGCATTCGCACCCGTTGTTGAAACCGGTTGGGATACAGTATTAAGAGAAGCAAAAGACGCTGGTATCCCTGTTATCATAGTTGACCGTCAGGTTAAACTTGAAAACGAAGATGAAGACCTATATGTAGCATGGATGGGCTCTAACTTCGAACAAGAAGGTAGGGACGCTGCTGAATGGCTAATTTCATACATGGATAAGATCGGCAAGGGCGACGGCCCGGTTAACATTGCTGAACTACAAGGTACCGTAGGTTCTTCTGCAGCAGTTGGAAGAAAGAAGGGCTTTGAAGAAGTTATCAAGAATAAGCCAAACTACAAGATCATCAAATCTCAAACAGCTGACTTCACAAGAGCTAAGGGTCAAGAAGTTATGGAAGCATTCCTAAAGGCTGACCCGAACAAAGAAATCAACGTTCTTCTAGCTCACAACGACGACATGGCTCTTGGCGCTATCCAAGCTATTGAAGCTGCAGGTAGGAAGCCTGGCGAAGACATCATCATCGTATCCTTCGACGCAGTTAAAGGTGCATTCGAAGCTATGATCGAAGGCAAACTAAACTGCACAGTTGAATGTAACCCACTACTTGGGCCTCAACTAATGGAAGCTGTTGTTAAACTAGTAAACGGCGAACCCATTGAAAAGATCATCTACACCAAGGAAGGCGTATTCCCGGCTGAAGTTGCAGCTCAAGAACTTCCAAACAGAAAATATTAATATTAAAATACATATCATGGCGGGAGGGTACCCCTTCCGCCATGATATATAAATTTTACCGCCATGGGTAACGCGGATATTACGCGTTTTTTTTATAATTATTTTTTGAGTGTTATTCTATCTTTTGGAAATAATAAATCTAAAAAATTCCCTTAATACTAATTTTTGTTTAAAACACGTTTTAGGCGAAAATTATTATTTAGGGAAAATCCCATCCTGAAAGGGGAAGTCAGATGAAGGGCGATGTAATCTTAACAATGAGAAATATTACCAAGACTTTTCCTGGCGTTGTTGCGCTTTCTAATGTGGATTTCACTTTACGCTCAGGCGAAGTTCACGCCCTAATGGGGGAAAACGGTGCCGGGAAATCCACTCTTATTAAAGTGCTCACCGGCGTTGAGCCGCTGGATAGCGGGACAATTACCTTGGAAGGAAAAGAAATTTTGGCAAAGGACCCAAATCACGCAGTTGCCCTAGGAATTAGCACGGTGTATCAGGAAGTTAACTTGTGCCATAACCTTACAGTGGCAGAAAACATATTCATTGGCCGTGCGCCGCTAAAGAACGGCTTTGTGGACTGGAAACAGATAAATAAAAAGGCAAAAGAGGCTCTACTTAAGCTAAATATAGACATTGACGTTACCAAAACATTGGACTCATATTCCATTGCTATCCAGCAAATGGTGGCCATAGCCCGCGCTTTGGACGTATCCAGCAAGGTTTTAATCCTTGACGAACCCACCAGCTCCCTTGACCAAAACGAGGTTGCAAAACTATTTGAAGTTATTAGAAAACTCCGTGACGAAGGCATGGGTATCATATTTGTTACCCACTTTTTGGACCAAGTCTATGAAATTAGCGACAGGATCACTGTTTTAAGAAACGGTCAACTGGTTGGGGAATATGAAGTTGAGTCCTTGCCCAAGGTGCAGCTTGTGGCAAAAATGATAGGGAAAGAACTGGATGAACTAAAATCCTTTAATAAAGAAGAAATTTCCCAACGCGATTTCAGCGAAGAAAATGTCATTGTTAAGGCCAAAAATGTGGAAACCGAAAAACTTCAACCCTATTCGCTAGACATTAACAGGGGCGAAGTGGTGGGCCTTGCAGGCCTTTTAGGCTCTGGCAGAAGCGAGATTGCCCGTTCTATTTTTGGCATTGACAGGATCCTTTCCGGGGAACTTTATATCAACAAAAAGAAAGCTAATCTAAAAAATCCAATAAACGCTATGATGCGCGGCATCGGGTTTTTGCCCGAAGACCGTAAAACCGAAGGCATTATCGGGGACTTGTCGGTTAGGGAAAACATTATCATCGCGCTTCAGGCAAAGCGGGGCTTGTTTAAATATTTAAGAAAGAAAAAGCAGCTCCAGATTGCCGATGAATACATCAAGAAACTTCAAATCAAGTGCTCAAGCCCTGACCAGCCGGTTAAGAACTTATCCGGCGGAAACCAGCAAAAGTGCATTTTGGCCCGATGGCTCATTACAAACCCCGACCTTCTCATTTTGGATGAGCCCACCCGCGGTATCGACATCGGTACAAAGACCGAAATTCAAAAACTTGTGGTGCAGTTAGCGGAACAAGGGGTGGGGGTACTATTCATATCCTCCGAACTTGATGAAATGATACGCTGCTGCACAAGAATCGCGGTTATGAGGGACGGGGCAAAAATCGGCGAACTTGTCGGGGATGGCATCAATGAGCATACCATAATGCAGACCATTGCTGGAGGTGAAAACTCATGAGCATAATCAGGAAAATAACATCCCGCCGGCTCTTTTGGCCCTTTGTAGGCTTTTTTGCAATCATTGTTTTTAACATATTCTTCACTCCAAGCTTCCTTGAAATTTCACTAAATAACGACGGGATGCTCTATGGTTACCTTGTTGACATTTTTAACCGTGCGGCGCCATTAATTATCCTTGCAACCGGCATGACCTTTGTTATCGCTACCGGCGGCATTGATATTTCGGTGGGCAGCCTATGCGCGATTTCAGCCGCTGTTGCCTGCTACATGATGGGCGGGGACTTCAACGGGGTTTTAAGGTACCCCTTCTGGTTAGCCCTATTAAGCGCTATTTTAGTCTGCACGGCTTTAGGATTGTTTAACGGGTTTTTGGTTACAAAACTTGATATACCTCCTGTAGTCGCAACCCTTATTTTGCTAACCGCAGGCCGCGGTATTGCACAATTAATCACAAGCGGGCAGATTATTACCGTATATTATAAACCCTATTACTACATCGGGACAAATTTTCCCGGAATAGTATTTCCCACCGCTTTTCTTGTGGCTTTAGTGTTTGTGGTTATTGTATTTTTGTTTATCAAAAACACTTCCCTTCAGCTATTCATTGAAGCAAGCGGTGTAAACCGGAAGGCAAGTATGTTCTCCGGTATTAAATCCTCAAACATTACATGGCTAATTTACGGCTTTTCAGGCCTTTGCGCGGGGATTTCAGGGATTTTGCTATCATCCATGATAAGGGCCGCTGACGCGAATAACGCGGGGCTAAACTATGAACTTGACGCGATTTTGGCGGTGGCTCTTGGGGGCAACTCCCTAATCGGCGGTAAGTTTTCATTGATGGGAAGCGTCCTCGGGGCACTAACCATTCAGGCCTTGACCACCACAATGTACGCAAAAGACGTATCCCCTGCGGTTTTGCCCGTTGTAAAAGCCATAGTGGTTATAATTATTTGTACATTCCAGTCAGAAACATTCCGCACCATTTTGAAAAAGGCGTTCTCAAGGGATACATCCCTTGCGACAAAGAGAATGAAAAGGTCAAGAAACCTTGCCTTTGCGGGCGCTTTGGTTATCCTCATTTTCTTTGTTGTGATTTCAGTAAACCCGAGATTAAACCCCACCTTCTCCGTTCCTGAACGGGTTATGCTGGACTTTGAGGAAGCTATAAATGTGCGGGATTTTGACAAGCTAAAGTCCTTATACCACGAAAACTATGTGGAAGAGGTTAACGACTATGTTGACCTGATTGCGGTAAAAGATGAAAAACTGATGGAAATGCTGTCGGCTATCTCCGATACCCCCGCACAGCTTAAGATTACAAAAACCAGGCTTACCATCACCGGCGACACCGCGAGGGTGCATACCAACATGAAATTAATCACAGATGATGAAAACCTGGCAAACAAAGAGTATTTTTACGAGTTTAAATTCCAGAAGTCCAAGCAGGCAGGAACTTGGAAACTGGTGCTACTATAAGAGGCAAGGAGGAAATAAACATGGAAAATAAAAGAAGATTTTCACTAAGTTCGCCAACAATGCCTCTTGTTATTACCTTTGTGTTGTTCTTGGCCCTATACTTTGGATTTTCCTTTAGATATACCCCCATGTTAAAGCCCCAGGTGTTTTACAACATTTTCATTGACAACGCCACCATATTGATTTTGGCAGTGGGCATAACATATGTGCTTTTAATCGGCGGGATTGATATTTCCGTAGGTTCCGTTGTTGCGTTAGTCTGCATGGCAACGGCATACCTTTTGGAATTTACCACCCTTCACCCCGTTGTTGTTATGATACTAATGCTTATAATGGGGGCTGTGTTTGGCTTGGTTCAGGGAACTTTTATCACCTATTTTGATATGCAGCCCTTTATCGTGACGCTGGCAGGCCAGTACTTTGCCCGCGGAATGACGGCGGTTATAAACGAAGAAACCATCCATATTTCAAATAAGGTGTACCAATCCATAGCAAGGTTTCAGATAAAGCTTCCCGGCGGGTTTATCTCCCCAATCGGGCTATTGTCAATAATAGTATTGATTATCTCAATCTTTGTTTTGCAGTACACTAAATTCGGCAGAAACATCTACGCTATCGGCGGAAGCGAAACCAGCGCCCTTCTTATGGGTCTTCCAGTAAAGAGGACAAAGCTTGCGGTTTATACCTTAAGCGGGTTTTTGTCAGCCCTTGCGGGCGTTACCTTCTCAATTTACATGCTTTCAGGGTACACCCTTCACGCAATGGGCATGGAAATGGACGCCATCGCGTCTTCAGTTATCGGCGGTACCAGCCTAACAGGCGGTGTGGGCTATGTTTTAGGTTCCCTATTCGGCACCACAATCCAAGGTACCATTAAAACCATCATAAGCTTAGACGGTACCATCAATTCATGGTACACAAGAATTATCGTTGCAGCCCTACTTTGCGCGTTTATCGTTATGCAAAGCATATTCACAAAGAGCAAAGAAAGGGTTAAAAGAAAGGAAAAATCCAAAGCTAAAACCACAAATTAAAACCAACCGGGCAATCATAAAAGGCAAAGGGAATAAAAAAGCGGATGATTTCATCCGCTTTTTAAATTTTACGCTTTAATTCCACTAAAAATTGGGGTATAATAATTTAAAATTTAACAGCGAAGGAAGGATGTAATTGATAGTAAAAGCCGTAAAGACCAAAAGGATTGAAGGTAGCTCTGACCAAATCACAGAAATTATAAAAGAAAGCGTAAAAGAAGTAGGCGAGCAGTCTGTGATTGCCGTATCCAGCAAGGTGGTGGCCCTTTGTGAGGGAAATTACGTTCCCATGGACAGTGTTGATAAGGACACTTTAATTGTGAATGAAGCCCAGTGGTATTTGCCAAAAACAAAAAGCAAATATGACGTGTTTTTAACTATTAAAGGGAATATGCTGGTGCCCTCATCGGGGGTTGACGAGTCAAATACGGGGGGCTATTATGTCCTATGGCCAAAGGACCCCCAAAAGAGCGTAAATACAATTTGGGAAGAATTAAGAGGCCATTATAAAGTAAAAAACCTAGGTGTTATCATCACCGACAGCGTTTCAAGCCCCTTGCGCTGGGGGGTTACGGGAAGGTGCGTGGCGTATTGCGGGTTTGAGGGGGTAAAAAATTTAATCCATAAACCCGATTTGTTTGGAAGAACCTTGCAAAAAACCAAGGTAAATGTGGCGGACGCTTTAGCAGCGTCGGCGGTTTTTTGCATGGGTGAGTCCGATGAGCAGACCCCCCTTGCGGTAATTTCAGAGTTAGACAATGTGACTTTTTGCGATCACGTCCCGTCAAAAGAGGAACTGGAAAAATTAATCATAAACATTGAAGATGATATATACGGCCCGCTTTTAAAATCGGTAAACTGGCTAAAGGGCGGAAAATAAATTTGGAGGTAGTTTTATGGGAGTATTATTTGATGAAAAATCAAAAACCTTTCACCTTCGGGCAAAAGGCGTAAGCTACATTTTCAATATCCTGGACGGGGGGCATTTGGCCCATTTATATTATGGAAAAAGCATAACCGAAGATTTCCCCGATTTGTTCCGCCCCTCAAACAGGGCAAGCTTTAACGCCCCCTCGTTTGAAAACTATTCATTTTCGCTGGATTTAATCATGAGGGAATACCCCACCTACGGGGGCGGTGATTTAAGAAGCCCTGCCTTCGCGGCGGAAAAAGACGGGGTTAATTTTTGCGATTTAAGGTATATGGAACATAAAATTTATCAGGGAAAAAGAAAGTTAGAGGGCCTTCCCTGCCTTTATGCAAAGGATTCCGACGTTGATACACTGGAGTTAACTTTGTTTGATGATTTGTTAAATTTAAAGGTGGTTTTAAGCTACTGCGTGTTTAAAAACTATCCCGTAATTTCAAGAAGTGTTAAAGTCATAAACGAAGGGGAAAGTGTCATTTTAAAAAATGTCATGAGCGCGTCAGTAGGTTTTGACCACATGGATTTTAGGCTTATGCAGCTTCACGGCTCATGGGCAAGGGAGCGCTTTGTGGAAATTTCGCCCCTAAAACACGGGCTTTTGTCAATCGACAGCCGACGCGGCGCGTCAAGCCATGCCCTAAACCCCTTTATGGCGCTGGCTTCCCCTGACTGCGGGGAAAATTGCGGCGAAGTTTACGCCTTTTCCTTTATTTACAGCGGCAATTTCTCCATGCAGGTGGAAGTGGATGAGTACGACACCACCCGCGTAAACGTGGGGATAAACCCCTTTAATTTTTCATGGAAGCTGGATAAAGGCGGCGTTTTCCAATCCCCGGAAGTTGTTTTTTGCTACTCAGACGAGGGGTTTGGCAATATGAGCAGGACATTCCATGATTTATACAACAACCACCTTATCAGGGGAAAATACAAAAAAAGCCCCCGCCCCGTGCTTTTAAACAGCTGGGAGGCAGTGTATTTCAATTTCAATGAAGAAAGGCTGTACAGCCTTGCAAAAAGCGCGGCGGAAATCGGCGCGGAGATTTTTGTTCTGGATGACGGCTGGTTTGGGGAAAGAAATGACGACAGGACCTCTTTAGGGGATTGGTATGTCAACACCCAAAAAATCCGCGGGGGCCTAAATCCGCTAATTTCAAAAATCAACGCTTTGGGATTGAAGTTTGGGATTTGGGTAGAGCCTGAAATGGTCAGCCCGAAAAGCAGGCTCTATGAAGAACATCCCGACTGGTGCTTGCATATTGAGGGAAGAAACCGCACCACCGCAAGAAGCCAGCTTATTTTGGACTTCTCAAGGGAAGATGTGTGCGAGTATATTTACAACACCATCCGCAAGCTTTTATCCGAACACAATATTGAATATGTAAAATGGGACATGAACCGCAATTTCAGCGAAATCGGAAGCGTAAAATATGCCCAAGGGGAAGTTCCCCACAGGTATATTTTAGGGCTTTACGGGGTATTAGAAAGGCTTGTGTCCGAGTTTCCCAATGTTCTATTTGAGTCCTGTTCAGGCGGGGGCGGGCGGTTTGACGCTGGAATGCTTTACTACATGCCCCAAACATGGACAAGCGATAACACCGACGCCATTTCAAGGCTAAAAATCCACTACGGCACAAGCATGGTATATCCCCCTTCTTCCATGGGCTCCCATTTTTCAGCCTGCCCAAACCATCAGACGGGAAGGGTAACCCCTGTGAAAACCCGTTTTAACGTGGCGATTACAGGGAATTTCGGCCTTGAATTTGACCCGGCTAATTTGAAAGAGGACGAGAAAGAAGTTTTAAAAGCGGGAATTAAAAAGTATAAGGAAATAAGGCACCTGCTTCAATACGGCGACCTTTACAGGTTGAAAAACCCCTTTGTGGACAACGCGGGGGCGTTTATGTTTGTGTCAAAGGAAAAAGACGAGTTTTTCGTTTCCTTTACAAATATCCTCACAGAGGCAAATTCCCCGCTAAAAAGGTTAAAACTTTCAGGGCTTGTCCCCGGGTATGTGTATAAAAATGTGGATAACCACGAAATTATGTCTGGTTCCCTACTTATGAACTATGGATTGAAAATCCCGCATTTTTCAGGGGACTTTGCAAGCTACACCTGGCATTTTAGGAAAATTTAACAATCGTTTACATTAGTTTACATAAACTATCCACATGCTGTGAAAAGTTTTCTCCCACTATCCACATTTTATGTGGATAACTCTGTGGATAATGTGAAAAACTCATGTTTCTAGGGGGATAAGCATTTGACAAAAAATGTTTTTTATAGAAAAACCATCCTTTCGTGCTATCTTGGTTTTGTAATTCAGGCGGCGACGGTTAACATAACTCCGATTTTATTCCTGACCTTGAGGGAAATGTATAATATTTCCTTTGAACAATTGGGGTTTTTGACTTTTATAAATTTTATAACCCAGGTTGCCTGCGACCTAATATTCTCTAAGGCGGCGGATAAATATGGCTTCCGCCCCTTTATTCTGGCAACGCCCCTTGTGGCAACGGCGGGCTTCTTTCTCTTTGCCATAACGCCATTTATTTTTAATAACGTGTATTTGGGCTTTGTCATATCCACCATAATTTTTGCCTCGGCAAGCGGGCTTTTGGAAGTGCTTTTAAGCCCCATAATGAATTCAATCCCCCATGATGAAAAAGAAGGGGCCATGAGCCTTCTTCACTCCTTTTACTCATGGGGGCAGGCCTTTGTGATTTTGGCAACCACCTTTTTGCTTTTTGTTTTGGGAAAACGAAACTGGCAGATTATCATGCTTTTATGGATAATCCTGCCTTTGGCGGACTTTTTCCTGTTTTTGTCCTCCCCCATTCCCTCCCCCATACCCGAGGAAGAGCGGACGGAGGGAAAAAAGGTGTTTTGGCACCCTTATTTCATCCTTGCCTTTATTGCCATAACTTTTGGCGGGGCGAGCGAACTAACTATCACCGGCTGGATTTCCGCCTTTTTGGAGGCGGCGGTGAAAATCCCGAAAGTGGCGGGGGACTCTTTCGGCGTGAGCTTTTTTGCCATAATGATGGGGTTAGGAAGGCTTCTTTACGGGCTTAATTCCAACAGGATAAACTTAAACAAGTTCATGATTTTAGGCTCCCTTTTAACTTGTATATCCTATTTGGTTATCGCTGTATCACCCATCCCCTTTATATCATTGGTTTTCTGCGCCCTGTGCGGCTTTGGGGTTAGCCTTCTTTGGCCGGGGAATCTGGTTTTGGCAAGCAACAAATTCCCAAAAGCGGGAACCTGGATTTTTGCGGTCCTCGCCGCGGGCGGGGATATCGGCGCAAGCGTGGGGCCGTGGCTTGTGGGGTTTATAACCGACAAGGCGCTGGCTTTTTTTAAAGGCGCGCAAGAAACTTTCGCGCTAAAACTTGGCATGAGCGCGGGGGTTGTGTTTTCCCTTTTGTGTTTTGCAACGCTTTGTGTGATGTATGGGATGGATAAGAAACATAAAACCTAAATAATATAAAAACCAAGCCTTGCGGCTTGGTTTTTATATTTATATACGCATTAAAGCCCCGTATCGCTGGTTGGGATATCGGGATTGGGCGTTGGTTTTGGCGTGGGTGTTGGTGCAGGGGTTGGTGTAGGAGTTGGTGTAGGAGTTGGTGTAGGCGTAGGTGTAGGTGTTGGGGTTTGGGTATGTGTTGGGGTTTGGGTTGGTTTTGGTGTTTCCGTTACCTTTGGTGTCTGTGTTGCCTTTGGTGTTTCCGTTGTCTTTGGGGTTTCCGTTGGAGCCGGGGTCGGTGTTGGTTTTGGGGTAGGGGTGGATTTGCTGTTTTCTAAATCCGCCTTTAATTTATCAATCTGAGCCTGCAACAATTCAATCTGCTCTTCTTTTTCCTCAAGTTTTTCCTCAAGTTCCGCGATTATTTCGTCCTTTGATTTTTTTTCGTTTCCCTTATCGGAAATTACTACCCCGCTTTCTTCTGAGGGGGTGGGCTCAATGTTGGCGCCTTTGGTTTCCTGCTTGGAAAAATAGTTGGTAAAAAACACGGTGGTGCCGATAAATATTAAAAGATACAGCCCTATATACATTAAAACTTTCAAAAACCTGCTTTTCCTAGTTCTTTTCAAACTCTTTTTCCCCTTTCAAAATATGTACTTAAACTTCTATCATAGTATTATTATAAAATAAATATATGACTTTTTTATTAACTTTATAAATATTTTTTGCCTCAATTGCCATTTTGTAAAACTCAAGCTGGCGGGCGTATTTTTTAACTATTTCGCTAACATGGCTAAAATAATCGGTTTTATAGTCCACAAGGGTGATTTGCCCGTCTTTTATGAAAAAGCAGTCGATTATACCCTGTAAAAGTATTTTTGAGCCTTTTGCTTTTTCGTCTAAAATACTTGCGTCAATTTCAATGTTAAAGGGGACTTCCCTAAATACGCTTTCCGCTTCCCGCATGTCCCGGGCAAGGCTTGAGTTTTGGAAAATCCTGATTTTTTCCAAGTCAATTTCTTCGATTTCCTCTTGAGTTAAAAGGTTTTTTTCCACCATGTTTTTTGCCTGTTTTTCCACATCAAAATCATATAAATCCATATGCTGCAAGAAAAAGTGGAGAATTGAGCCTTTTTCAGCAGGTGTAAATTTTACCTCTTCCCTTAAAAAGCCAGGCGTCTTAATTATAGCCGGCGCGTATAAGTTTACGGCGCCTTCTTCCTCTAAATTAAGCCTGCGCTTTAACTCGCTCACTGAAATTTTAGAAGGCAGTTTTGATAAATAGCTTTTTGGGTAAACAAAGGAAAGCCTTCTTACGATTTCTTCCCCGGGCGAAATATCCTCCTTTGTTTTTTCTTCTTCTGTGTCCTTTTCTGCTGCCTCTTCAATTTCGTAATCCCAAATAATGTTCCAGCATTTTGAGCTAAATACCGCGCTCATAAAATCCAAAAAAGAATTTTTTGAAAAGATGTAGTCGTCAAAAACTTCATCCAATGAAAATTTGCCGTCGACGGTCGATGTAAATATCAGCTTTTCCCTTGCCCTTGTGAGGGCTACATATAATAGACGCAATTCTTCCAAAATCAGTTCCTCTTTGATTTTCTTTTGTATTGCCAGTTTGTTTAAGGAATTGTACTTTATCATCCTGTCTTTGTCAACAACGGTGATCCCAAGCCCTAAATCCCTGTGGCAGAGAAGATCCCCCGCAATATCCGAAAGGTTAAACCTGTTTGAGCCCCTTACCACAAATACCACGGGGAATTCAAGGCCCTTTGACTTGTGTATGCTCATTATCCTTACAACGTCCATTTCTTCGGAAAGTTCCTTCGCGCTTCCGAAATCCCCTTTTGAGGTTATGGTCTTTCTTATGTATTCTATGAAGTTAAAAAGCCCCATGAGGGATGTCTTTTCAAATTCCGCCGCCCGCTCTGACAAAAGCTTTAAATTTGCCTTTCGGATGTGGCCGTTTCTTTGGGTGAGCACATATTCCAAATAATTTGTGTCGCTGTAGATGTATTCAATCAGGTCATGGACGTTTTGGTGCCTTGAGATGGCCCTGTATTCATCAATTTTATCCAAAAATTTTTTGCACTTTGCCCCAAGGCCGCCCTCCTTTTTGGAATACTCCAAAACCGCGCTGTAAAAATTCCCGCCATGGTTTTGGCGGATTAGGAGAAGCTCGTTTTCGGAAAAACCAAAAAGGGGTGAGCGCATTACCGCCAAAAGGGGTATGTCGGATACGGGGTTATCGATTATTTCCAAAAGGGATATCATAAGCCTAATTTCAGTGGAGTCAAAGTATCCTGTGTTTATGTCGGAATATGAAGGTATTCCGTATTCTTCAAAGACGCTTTCAAACACCTGGGCATATCTTGACACGCTGCGGGAAAGTATTGCAATGTCCTTATACTTTAGCCTCCTCTTTTTCCCTTGGGCTTTGTCAAAGACGAAAAAGTTTTCATCCCCCATTAAATTCCTTATGTAATTGGCGATACACCTTGCCTCTTTTTCAACGGGCAAATACTTTTCGCCGTCGTCACCTTGTGAGCCGATTAAAATTATGTCATTCTTATGCTGGGGGCATTCAAAGTCATAATCCGGCGCGCCAAATATGAGTTTTCCCTCATCGGAATAGTCAATGCCGGTTTTGCTTGTAAAAAGTTTAGAAAACACCTCGTTGACCCCGTCAACAATCTGCCGCCTGCAGCGGAAGTTTTCCGACAAAACAATCTTTTTGTATTTTTCATCATTTATCTTATAGCTTTTTTTCTTTTCCAAAATCAATGAAATGTCCGAACCCCTAAAGCCGTAAATGCTTTGCTTCACGTCCCCCACCATGAACACGTTGGGATTTCCCGTCCACCTTCTGCTGATTAAATCAAAGATGGATTCCTGAATTAAATTGGAGTCCTGGTATTCGTCAATGTAGATTTCATCATATTTTTTTGCCAACCCCGCCGCTATGTCGGAGGGCACAATTTTGCCGCCTTCTTCTTTGGCTAAAAGCTTTAGGGCAAAATGCTCAAGGTCGTCAAAATCAAGGGCGTTTTTTTCCCGCTTTATCAAATCAAGCCTTTTTCTAAACCTTTTTGTTGCGTTAACCAAAACCGACAAAATCCTTTCCTCTTCACCCATTATCCTGATGGCTTCATCCTTTGTGTAGGGGAGGATTTCTTTTACGCCCCTTATTATATTTCGTGCCTTTTGGCGCAAGCTGTCCGCAACATCCCTTTCTCGGCTTTCGTGGTTGCGGATGGTGATTTTTTTGCTAAACTGAAATTTTCCAAGCGCACTTTTGCATGAGTCATAATCCTTTGTGTTTTCCTTTAGTTCTTCCAAACCAGAAATATCATTTTCAAACATTTCAAGATAGCCCTTTTCAACTAAGAAAAAATCCCCCTGCGAAATGGTTTGGGCTTTCTTTAAAAGATTTATGGCATAATCAATTTCATCTTCCACCTTTTTTAAAAGGTACAAAACGCATTGGTTTTGATTGAAATTTTCATGATTTACCTTGAAATTTTCCAAAAATTCATCCAGTTTCCCATCGGGGTTTATAAAGCCCTGTGAGAATTCATAAAGGGTTAGCACCATGTTAATTACCGCTTCGTCATTTTTGGCGCTGCCGTAAAAATCGGAAAGGGCCAAAAATATTTCGTCCTTTTCCTGATAAAGCTCTTCTAACACTTCCTCAACGGCTCTAAGCTTTAACAATGTGTTTTCCGGCTCGTCTAAAATCCTGAAATTCGGCGAAAGGTTTAGCGCAAAAAAGTTTTCCCTTACAACATCCAGACAAAAGGAGTGCATGGTGGTAATGGAAGCCGACCCAATAAGGCTCATCTGCCTTCTTAAGTGGGAATTTTTTGGGTCTTTGGCAAGTTCTTTTGAAATTGCCTTTGCTATTCTTTCCCTCATCTCGCTGGCAGCCGCTTTCGTAAAGGTAACCACCAGGATTTTATCTATGTCAATTTTATCTTCAATTATCCTGTTTAAAATCCTTCCGGATAACACCTGGGTTTTCCCGCTTCCCGCCGCGGCGGTAACCAGTATATTTGCTACTTTTGATTTTACTGCCTCATTTTGTGAGGCTGTCCATTTAATTTCCGGCATTTCCATCATTCCCTGAAATCTTTTTATATACTTCTTCTGCTTTTAGTTTAAAAATATCGTTGAAATTGTCCCCTTCAAAGGCGCAAATGGATTTGTAGTCGCAGTATGCGCAGGCGGTGTTTTCATTGTTTTTGTCCTTTCTTGCGGGCCTTATGGGTATTTCCCCCGACAAAAGAAGGCTTGATAACTCTTTTACCACTTTTTTGGCATGTTTTATCAGCATGTTAAACTGCTCCATAGTGGCAAGGCTGCTTGACGCGCTAAGTTTCCCTTCCTTTGTAAGTTCGGCGGGGATAACCGTGGATTTTGACCCTATGTTTACGTCCATGCTTTTTATTATTTCCTCATCTTCTACCAAAAGACCCCGCATTTTTAACTTCTGCTGCATTTCGTACTCGATGTCTTCTTCCAAAGAGTCAGGCGCAAGTTCCACAACCGGGTCGTCAAGCTTAAAATAAAGCATGCCCGCGGGTTTTTTAACCTTTTGTAAATTTTCGTTTCCGCTCTCAAGCACCGCCCCCATGTACACCGCAAGCTGCAAATTAAGCCCGTAATAAACGTCGGTTAAGTTAAAATCCTTATGGTGGGATTTATAGTCTATAATCCTTATAAAGCTTTCCCCGTTTTTGTTTAAAACGTCAATCCTGTCTATCCTTCCTGTGAGCTTCACTTTCTGCCCCGTGGGAAGGGATATGGTTAAGGGTTTAAACTGGCCGTTGTCGGAAAAGGAAACCTCGTACCCTAAAGGCTCAAATTTGCCCGATGTTATGTGGTGTTTTATTAGTTTTATGCTCTTTTTGGAAATTCTTTTAAGCCTCAAAATCAAATAGGCCATCCTTTGGTTTTGGCTTAATATGTAGGGGTTTATAAATGCGTAAAGCTCATCTATGATTTCATCCACCTTTTTGTCAATGTATTCCTCATCAATTTCCCGCCAGTTTTTGTTTTCCTTTTTAAGGCCTATGGAAAAGCGGGATATAACCTCATGGATTAATGTTCCCACGTCAACCCCGGTGATTTGGGCTTTCTTTTTGGGCTTTGCCTTAAGCATGTAGTTTACATAATATGAAAAGGGGCAGCGGTTGTAGCTTTCAAGCCTGGAAACGCTTGTGGTTACGCCTCCTTCATACATTTTGTCCAAAATTTCCTTTTTGATTTTTTCCGCCTGGTTTTTCCTTTTGAAATTTTCCAAAGCGGAATTTAATTTTTCCTTATATTCCTCATCTTTTTTAAAGAATGCGTAAACCTCATCCCATACGGGTGAAATTTTTTTGCCGTCATACCGCTTTCTCAAATTTTCAATAAGCTGGGGGTATGTCCCGCTTTTGTTGCTTATTTTTTTAAAATCAAGCCCGTCTAAAGTAAAATCATAAAATTCAACTTGAGGGAATATTTCTTTTACCCCGCTTATTATCCTTGACGGCCTTAACGCCCGCTGGGCGCTGTCGGATACGCTGTAAGACAAATATAGCTTGCTATCGGCAATCGTTATGGCGTTATAAACCAAATGCTCTTCCATATACGCCTTGTCCCGCACTTTCGGGGAAAGCTCAATATGGGCTTCTTCCAGCGCCAGCTTGTCCTGGTCGGTCAAAAGCCCGCTTCCCGAGGAAATGGCGGGGAAAATCCCGTCATTTACGCCCAGCAAAAACAAAACCTTTGCCTCTGCCGCCCTTGAGCGGTCAAGGTTTCCCGCAAGTACCGAGTCCAAAGAAAGGGGAATTAACCCGATTTCCACCTCTGAAAGGGCGCCTCTTAGGATTTTCGCGATTTGTTCAAAATTGTATTTCCTGTCCACAATGGAGTCCGCCAATGTGTCCAAGGTATTGATAAAGATATTGTAAATCTGGGTATACTCGCTGGCCAAATCCACCTGCCCGCTTTCCATAAACTTTTGGGCTTTTTTTAAAACCTTATTGTATAAATCCAGTTCCTCTAAAAAGCTGTAAATGGCGTGGGCAAATTCTTTTGCGCTTTTTTTCCCGGACACGGCGTTTTTTAAATTCACAACCGGCCTTATAAACTTTTCCCGCGCGGCGTTTACCAAATCAATTACCTCTTTTTCCCCTTCGTTCATGTCCAGACTGTCAAAATAAAGCCCCATGCGCATGTCCCACTTTTGCCCGTTTGTCCATGTTGCGCCCTTTATATTTGTGGCAAGGCAGTAGTTTTCCAAAATAAATATTTCATCATCCCTAAGGTCTGAAAAGCCGCATTTTAAATATGTAAATACGCTGTCGTAGGAGAAGTTTGTAAGCAAAATATCAAAGGCGGATAAAATGAACAAAACCACGGGGTGGGACAAAACCCTGACTTTTTTATCTAAAAAGAGGGGGATTTCAAACCTTTGAAACTCGCTTTTTAAGAAGCGCTCATATATGGATAAATCCCTAGACACTATGGCGATATCGGAAAAATTAAAGCCCTCGTCCCGCACAAGGCTCACGATTTCCCTTGCAGCCGCCTGCACCTCGTCATAGGGGTCCTTCGCCGCGATTATTTTAATGTCCTTTGTCTTTTCTTTGTATGTGTTTTTGGGATAATTGTAATACTCTCTTTCTAAAACCTTGATTTCTTCAGATTTAAAATGGGTATCATATAGCCTTTCTTCCTTTACCTCAACACCCATCCTTTGGGCAAGCTTTTTTAGCTTATTTGCTGTTTTGTTTGTAAGGATAAACTCATCCCCGTCCTCATCATGGGTAAGGGCGATGACTACCTCATCCCCTTTTTTAAGCATTGCCCCAATTACCCCTTCTTCCTGGGGGGAAAAGGAAGAAAACTGGTCAAAGTAGATTTTTTTGCCCTCGAAATAGGGGGTATTGTTTATTAAACCCGCCAAAATTGTGAGTTCGTCGCTTGGGTCAATGTAGCCTTTCTTTATAAATTCCTCAAATTTTTCAAAAATCAAGCCCAAATCCTCCAGCTTTTTTTGAAGCAAGGGGCTGTCCACAACTTCTTTTGCGCCTTTTAAAACCTGCGGGGTAATGTTGTAGGCCTTAAACTCATCAATGGCCTTTCTAACCTCCTGGCTGAACCCGTCAACGTTGGCCAAATCCTTGTATATTTTTAAATTTTCGTTTTCATTTATTAAAATGGATGAAATAATCATGGTTTTGGATATGGGGTCAAGATATGTCCTGTTTTTGCCCCCGTAGTAGTTTACAAGGAAAAAATAAAGCCTTCTTAAGGAATACACCTGTGTTCCGAAAAGTCCCAGCGCGCCTTCGGATTTAATAATCTTTTTTTCCGCCTGGTAGGAATACTGTTCAGGGACTATGTATATACAATTTTTTGATGTTTTCATCTCATCTATGATTTTTTGGGTTTTCCCGGTCTTTGCCCTTCCTAAAATTAAACGGAGAAGCATAATACCAATCCTTTTTTTCCATTAATTTTAAATTAATTATACCATAAACGCCCACCTTGTGAAAGAAAGATTGCGCCCAAAAACAAAAAACGCCGCAAAATGCGGCGTTTTTGGCATATCTTTATGATAATCTTTGGTACATCGCCCGTTTATGTAAATTTTGCGCTAAATTTGCGGATACACGCTGTAATTTATCTTTTCTGTGGCCAACACCACATTGGTAAAGGTCTTTACAATACCCGGCGCGCTCTTTATCCTGTTTAGCAGTTTTTCAAGGTAGCTTGGATTGTTGGTTACAACTTTTAAAATGTAGTCGTAATTTCCCGCGATATAGTGGCACTCTAGGATATCGTGTTCTTCCTGTACAAATTTTGTGAATTCTTCAGTATAGCGGGGGTTTTCAAGGCTCACGAATATGAAGGCGGTAAGCTCCTTGTTAAAATGCTTGCCGTCCACAATTGCCACATATTCACTGATTACCCCTGCGTTTTCAAGCTTTTTTACCCTCTCGCCCACCGCGGAAACCGACAAATTTATCTTATGCCCGATTTCTGAAAGGGACGCCCTCGCGTCCTTTTGCAAAATCCTTATTATATCGATATCAATATTATCCATATTGCACCTCGAAATATATAATAAGTAAACATTATTAAGAATACTTTGTTTGTCTTTGCGTTTGGCAAAAAATATACTATGAAAACGCAAAAACAACAAAAAATATTCTTAATTAATGTTCCAATTATTATAATAACAAAAAAAACTCAATCTGTAAAGTACAAATTCACGTTTTTGTCTACAAGAGGCGGACATTTTTTTCTATGACAAAAGTTTTTGCCCCCATTTTTCTTGTGAAAACCCCACAAGGGCAAAATCTTTTGCCAAAAGGATTGGGCGTTTTACAAGCATTCCGTCGCTGGATAACAATTTTAACTTTTCCTCATCCCCCATGCCCTTTAGCTTTTCTTTCAAATTAAGCTGGCGGTACAATTGCCCCGAGGTGTTAAAAAGTTTGTCAATATGGATATCAGCTTTTTTGTAAATTTCCAAAAGCTCATTAAAACCAGGGTTTTCTGTTTTTATATCCCGCTTTGTATAGGTTATGCCATTATCCTTTAAAAATTTTTCGGCGCGCTTACATGTTGTACACTTGCCGTAGCAAAAAAACAACATAACAAAAACCTCCTTTTTATTTATATTATCACTTTTTTTGTTTTTTGAAAATTCCCGTTTAACCAATACAAAAAAACAATCATATACTAATATGAATAATAATAAGGAGGTGTTATCATTGGCAGACAAAGCGCGTGTAATGGAAAGGGAAATTAAGCGCACACTAAATTTCAGGGATAAGGAAATGTTAAACATTGAAATTTCCTACCCGCAAATAGAACTTGACGGCGGCTATTTTGCCCAAAGAAGGATAAATTTATATTTTAGCCAGAAAGCACAAAGGCTTTTGAGAACATCCATAAGGAGATTATATCCCCAGGCGGTAAGGCAGTACTTAGAATCTATCCGTAACGGCTATCCTTTCAACCCCTATCAGCTTGTGTCCAAATACACTGTTACATTTAACGAGGAATGCCATTTGAGTCTTTATACCGATACTTATGAATTTACAGGCGGCGCCCACGGGACCACATTGAGAACTTCCGATACCTTTGACTTAAGGACGGGACAGCGCCTTCCCCTTTCCTCATTCTTTAAGCGCGGGGTAAATTACAAAAAAATGCTCATTGACGAAATCAAAAAGATTGCCGAATACAACATGAGTAAAAACCCGGGCATTTACTTTGACAATTACAAGGAATTAATTGAAAAAAATTTCAACGAAGAAAGCTACTTTATATCCCCGCAAGGCATAAATATTTATTACCAGCAGTATGATATCGCGCCCTATTCTACGGGCATTGTGGTATTTACCGTGCCTTATAAGACCTTACAGATTGATAAGCCCGACTGCAAGTAATTGTACTTATAAAAATGTGCCGCATAAAGTTTATGCGGCACATTTTTTAGCTTACTATTTCATAAATTACCACAAGCACTGTAAGGTTGTCGCTTTTACATTCAATCCTTACGGGGTTTGGGCGGTTATTTTTAAACTTTAAGTCCATAGTGCCAAAATTCACTGTCGCGTCCTTTCCCGGCGGCAAATAGTCAATGGGTTTGGGGTGGGCGTGGCGCTCAATTATTTCAAAATTGGCTAAAAGCGCCGCGTTGTATATGGTGGAGCTCACTTGGCAGACTCCCCCGCCGTAGCCCGTGACACGCTCACCGTTTAAAAACATTTTTGCCTTTTTATATCCCCGCTCTTTTGTCCTCTCGCCTACAACGTCGTTGAAAGAAAAGGTCCCCCCTGCCTCAATCACGGTACCGTCGATGGTTTTGCACGCAAGCTGGATATTTTCATCCCTTCCGTCGGGCGTTACTGAGTACTTGGTTTCAAACCTGGCGATTTCAACCTCCGTTGGCAAAACTTCAGGCGTTGGCATTACTTCAGGCCCGTTTATTATGTCTTTGCTAATATCAACCCCTGTTTTATATGGCGTAACTTTTGGGGGGGCATTATCGCTTACTTTAGTTTTATCAATATCCCGCGCGGGGTTTTGCGCGCAGGAAGTTAAAAACAAAAATATCAATAGCGCTAATTTTTTCATAGGAAATGCACTCCTGGTTTTTGCGATGAATATTTTTTATTCATCGTTTTAATATTATTTACAAAATATAATTAATAATTACTTGATTTTATTGGTTTAATGTGATAATCTACACTTGTAAAAATTGACTTTTTTCGGTTTTATTTTATAAAATCAAGTTGCGATAAAGAATATTAGACAAATAATTTAAAATTTATTAATAAAAGGAAAATGTCTAATGATTTATCGAAGCAAGCACCTAAACAGCTGTGAAAGCAAGGAATACACAAAGCGCACCATAATTTATAACCTCTACAGGGGCCGGCTTTTGGCAGCCCTTTTGTTGGTATGCGAAGGAATTCTCAGTGTGCTTAGGTATTTTATTTACTATAAATACTATTACAGCTATGACGGACAGAATTATTTGAATTTTTATATCAGGGCCTATGGGCTTTTTGCCCTTTTTTGCGCAATTTACCTGATTTTATTGAGAAACTTAAAAAAATTTAAGCATATGCCTTTGGAAAAGCTTGACAAATACGATTTTTTGTTTACGCTTTTTTTAACCATCGTACTAATCTGGGGAGCCATGGTAAGTTTAACAGATCAAATCAAATTTACCCACCTGACCAGTTATTTTATATATTCCACTCTCTGTTCAGTATTCTTCTCACTGGACAGCACTCATTGGTTAATACCTAATTTTATATCTTTATCTTTTTTATTTACCATGCTTCCCCGTTTTCAAGGAAACATTAACGTTTTAATATCCCATACATTGAATTTATCCTTTTTTACGCTGATTATTTATTTAACATCCCAGGTGGTGTATAAGAGGTATTTCGGGGAGTATTTAAGCAGGCTTTTGTTGGAAAAAAGCAATACCCAGCTTAGGCTTGAGGCGGTGCAGAAAAACATTATAAACAAACAGCTATCGGAGTTAAATGAAAAGCTGCTAAAACTATCCCACATTGATGAACTTACCAATATACCTAACCGCAGGGGCTTTTGGGAACATATAAACGATTTATTGGATATGTATGAAGAAGGCTTTACGCTTACGGTTTTAATGTGCGATATTGATTATTTCAAGCAGTATAACGACAACTACGGGCATTTGCAGGGGGATGAGGTTTTAAAGAAAATCACCAATGAAATTTACAACTGCCGCCTTTCCGAGGAGGATTTTGTAACCCGCTGGGGCGGTGAGGAAATACTTTTTACTTGCTGCAACCAAAGCCCTGAAAAAATCTCATTTTTGGCAAACTACATCCAAAACAGGGTCAGGGCCCTTCAAATCGAGCACAAATATTCACCATGTGAAAAAATTGTAACCGTGAGTATCGGGGCCCACACCATGTGGGTTAAAAACCGCGGGGACATTGAGGAGTGCATTCAAAAAAGCGACGAGGCGCTGTATAAGGCAAAAAAGATGGGGAGAAACTGCTGCGTGTATTACGAAAATTGATAAATTACAAAAAAATGGCGCATTGGCGCCATTTTTTTATTTTTAAAAACCTTCAAATTTTACATAACGCTAAATTGCCAATAGATACGCCGCCTGAAGGCGGCTTAGCGTGCCGTGCCTACATGCCCAAATAAACCCTGCTTTTTGGGCTTTTATTTTAAACAAGGCTTTCGCTTGCGCTGGGCAAGTGTTAGCCCTTGCATGTGCACTTTTTAAGGCACATGTCCCCGTAAACCAAGGAATTCAAAAACCTTTGCCCAAAATAACCCCAAAGTGCTCAAAAATGCAGTTTGAACCTGCGCCGCCTTATGGCGGCTTTTTCTTTTTTTTCATAAAAAGAGTGTCAACCTGGGTTTGTTTTGCATAAAATTAAGTAGCGTAGGATTATGTAAACATTTTATGTTGCCTAAAATTCCTGTGTGAAAGGGTAATTGAAATTGAATAGTTTAATATACAATACCCAGGGTAAAAAATTAAGCCTTTCATCATTTGTGAAAAACGGGGGCATTTACACGCCCCTTGTGGTGGATTCCCAGGGAAGGGTTGTTACAAGCCCGAACTCCCATATGGATGTGACAACCTCAAATTTTGATATAAGGCCACTAGGCGAAAACACGGACAGCGCCGTCATGACGGTTTCAAATTTAGACATAAGGGATATTGACGGAATCCGCGACTTTTTAGGGTTTAGCAAAAATTCCTCCGTGGTGGCTTCAGAATCGGGGACCATTCTTTTGCTTCAATCAAGGAACTTTTTGCCAAGGGATGTTTCACCATATAAAAAAACGCTTTCTTAGTGTTTAATACAAGTGGTTTAAGTGTAAGTGTAAATATAACTTTGCAAATTGCCCCGACAAATACTGATGCTTTTTATGTAAACGACGGTTCTACCTTTAACTTAATTGGCCAAAGCAGTGCCATTTTTGTTCCTACAAGGTTTATGAAATATGCCCGGATAAATGTTTTTGCATTGGCTTTAGCCAATGTAACAGTTTATTATTTTGGTCAAACTTAAAAGTTTGGTGATAGAATGAATAATTTGGTTTTTAACAATACCGCCAAAAATTTGTCCGCAGTAGTTTATGGCTATGACCCAAATGTGCTGGATTACTTTCCTATTGCGGTTGACTCCAACGGCTTAATTCTCTTTTCGCCTTCGGGAATAGTAACCGTAACCGCCACAAACTTTGATATAAGATATCTAAACTCTAGCACCGACTCTGTTACCGTAACCGCAACAAACCTTGATATCAGAAATCTTAGCGGGGATACGGACTCGGTTACAACATATGCAAAAAATTCTGTTGAGGATAATATTTCAACATCTGTTCCAAGCGGCCAGACGCCGGTTTTAACCAAAGATATATCCCCTTTCAGCGAAAACAGCTTCTTTATCCGAACGGTAAGCGGCGCACTTATAACGGTGACTTTACAAGTCGCCCCTGAAGATAACGACGACTACTATTATGATTTAGCCACACAAACCGTGCCGGTATCCTCTAACGCGATATTTACCGTTACAGCCCCCATGAAATATGCGCGGCTTAGAGTTCAAGCCAGCACCAATACGGCCATTATAGCTTATTACAACGGCCGGGCATAAGCGTGAACAAAGGATGGATGAAAAAATGCCGGAAAAGATTTTTGTAACAAAAGACGCTGTGTTTGTTTCCCAAGCGTTTCCCGATGTGAATTTTAGTTTTTTAAAAAAAATCAAGGTGGGAAACAATTTATATTTCCCCCAGGAGTCCGTTTGTTTTCCCAGACTAGGCGGGAAAAACATTGGACTTGTGCAGTTTGAGGGCTTTTTACTTCCAAAAAATTCTGAGATTGAACGCGTGAGGTTATATTTGTTTGTGTTATACACAAAACACTCAAGCGAAACAGTGTTTATCCACCCGAACGAATCACTTTTTGACAAAGAAAACGTGACTTACATTACCAGGCCTTTTGTTAACTTTAACGCTAAAGCCTGCCTTTTAGTGGATAAATGCGATTGTTTCAGATATGTATCCGTGGATATAACCGATTTTATAAAAACCGGCCAAAACGGTTCAGTTTTACCCCTGTCCTTATCCCTCTTTGGATATGGCGCACTTTCCTTTTCAGCAAGTTTTGAAAAACACCCCCCGTATTTGGAGGTGGTATACAAAAAGGGCAAAAATGACCCCTGCCATTTTGATACGGCATTTGCCAAAAACGTATATTTTGAAAAAGAACTCGGATTAAGCGGGGAAGGCACCGTGTTTTCCGAAAATATCAATTTAAGCAGGGCCAACACTGTTACCTTTTTCATTAAAAATCTGGGGGATGTGCCGTTTTTGGCAAATTTGCAGTACAGCCCCGATGAAGCGGACTTCATAGACGACCCCCAAGTTCTTACAGTTGCGCCTTTAGAAACAAAGATGGTTACGCCGTATATGTTTTCCAAATTTATCAGGGTAAAACTTTCAAGCCCGAATGCTTTTATAAACGCAAAAATCATTTGCCAGATTCAAACTTATAATTATGCCATAAACTAAATTTTAAATAAGAGGAGATTTAGCATGAATAATTTGGTTTTCAACACTGTGGCTGACATGTTAAAAACCACCATATATGCCCAGGACCCCCTCGGGCAATCCACCCCTATTAAGGTTGACTCAAACAGCAACTTGCTTGTTTCTTTTTCAGACCCTATAACCATTGGTAACTCCTCCTTAACAGTTACAGGGACAGTTACGGTTTCTGAAATTTCAACACCTGTTACTATCGGTAACGCAAGCCTTACCGTTGAGGGCACAGTTACTGTTTCTGAAATTACCTCGCCTGTTACCATTGGCAACGCTAGCTTGACCGTTGAGGGCACAGTTACCGTTTCTGAAATTACCTCGCCTGTTACTATCGGCAACGCTAGCTTGACCGTTGAGGGTACCGTTACTGTTTCTGAAA